>OBLW0100000349.1_pt1 | contig 39434 bp, 32 predicted proteins | sample 1520161 | NCBI WGS metagenome assembly OBLW01 (sample SAMEA3539309, study PRJEB22396) | soil metagenome | biome: tundra; feature: field; material: soil | place: USA | collected 2010-05 | depth 0.15 m
GCCAGGACGCGGCGCGCCACCCTCCCGGCCGGCGAGCAATAGTGGGCTTCCGCCAGCCCCGGCTCAATAGGCCCAGTTCCCGATATGCCGCCACCCTTTCCACTCACCGTCCGGTCCTCCACCCAACGTTGGCGCCGCGACAGTTGGGCAGCCTCAACCATTTCGTCGGCCGGGAGGAACCCCACCACCCACCCCACGTGCCTTATATCGGCGCACCGCCGGCGCGCTGCTCAGAACCCGAAGCGCTTGGGGTCGCGGCCGATGAGGATGGCGGCGAATACCTTCGGAACATACTCGCGCGTTTCGAGCGGCAAGGCGCGGGCGCGATACAGATACCAGAAGTTGCGCTGCTTGATGGGATCCCGCACGTTCTTCGTGATCGCCTGCTTAACCCTGGCCGGGCCGAGGTTGTAGGCCGCCAGCGCCAGCATGACGGAACTGCCGGCGCCGAAATCCAGGATCAGCTCCCGCAGGTAGCGGCAGGCCGCGCGCGTGGACGGCCTCAGTTCGTTCCGCTGGTCCACTTGGCCATCCACCCGCAAGCCACAGGCCCTGGCCGTGCCGGCGGTAAGCTGCCAGGGCCCCGACGCCCCCGCGGCGCTGGCCTGGTTTGCCGCCAGCGTGCTCTCCACCAGCGGGATGTAGGCCAGATCGGGCGGCAGCTTCTCCTGTTCGAGCACGCTGCGCATGATCTCCACCTTTCCGTTAAGCTGGTTCAGCGCGCGTTCCATCAGCGGCCGGTCGGAGCCCTGGTATTGCTGAATGTAGTGATTGACGCGCTCGACGAAATCGGGCGGTATGCTGTAGACCTCCGCGCCGAACTCGGCCATCAGCGCGCGGATCTGTCGCGTAAGGGACGCTTCACTGTCGTGTACGCTCAGGCGGTAGAGTACATTGCGCCGCAGGGATTCGGCCCGGTCCTGGTATGCGTCGAGCTGCGAGAGGAGACCTTCCATCTGTTGCGGGTCCGGCTCCGCATTCGCCAACCGCGTTTCGATGTCCTGTATCCGGCTGTCGACCGACGCTTTCTCGGTTTTCAGGCGGGATGTTCTCAAGTACCCGTACGCGGAGACCAACGCGAGCGCCGCCGCGAGGAGGTAAATCCAAACCCGAAGACGCTTCCTGCTGCGCCGTAGCGCGTGCCTGAGAACGCTGCGCATCAGGTTCATCGTCTGATCTCCGGCGCCTTCGGCTCGGGCTCGCCGCGCCTGCGTCACGGCCTCGGATAACAGTGCGTCATGCTCCCCGGCCGGCTGCGGCGGGGCGGGCGCCGGCCGCAAAACGATCCCTTGCTGGACCATCAGCGTGCGATCCAGTTCGGGGCGCTCGACGTCCTCCACGACGAACCCAAACTCGGGGCCGTCTTTCCCCAGCCGAACGATCTCCTGCGACGTCAGCTTAGCCTCGCCGATCCGCTCGCCGTTGAGGTACGTACCGTTGGTGCTGTCCGAATCGCGAATCGAAGCGCCTTCGCCATTCTTCGAGACTTCGGCGTGGAAGACCGACACTGTGGCGGGTTGGACCACGATATCGTTTTCCAGGCTTCTGCCGATCCGCGTAACGCCGTCCGGCAGCGGATACCTGGTTCCCGCCAGCGGGCCCGAGCGCGCAATGAACCATGCTTTGAGCCGGAAGCCCTGAGCCACTTCAATAACCCCTTCCGGGCAACCAGCCCCCAAGCGCATCCGGCGCACAGAGAGGCGTGCCCGTTCGCGTACCAGAACTGCACCTTTTCTGCAAGGGTTGCCTACGGAAGAACCGCGCCGCGCGTTTCCCCAATGGGAAACCGTTACCCGATCAATCGCCCGCACGCGTCGTGCCAATCATAAACCTAAACGGGGCAGATTCTGCGGCATGAATCCGTTGTGGCGCAGCTTTTCCAGGCGGCGATGCCCGCATTCTTGCGGGCATGGCTTTGGTTCTGGCTCGCGGGCTTGCCAAGGAACGGCGATTTCAGTCTCGGAAAGAAGAACTTCTCCAGGTCCGGTGGGATGGGGGAAAATCATGGTGGACATAAAGGAATAGTCACTCCCGATTCGGATACTGTATACTGCCTCCCAGACACTCAGGAGGGACGATCATGGCGACGCCGGCATCCTCGGGGGCGAGGAGTGTGGCGCCCGATGTTCTGTGGACCAATGGCCGCTTCGGCCGGACTTCGCGGCGCGACCTTTGGTGGCTTGCGCCGCTGTTGGTGTTCCTGGGACTGGGCACATTCGTGGTGTATGCAACCTGGGCGGCGTTCCAGGGTACGTACTACACGTTCGGACCCTACATCTCTCCGTTCTATTCACCCGAAATCTTCGGAGACTCGCCGCATGCCTGGTTCGGCCCCAAGCCGTCGTGGTATCCCGGCTTCCTGCCGTTCTCTCCGGCGCTGCTGATCCTGTGGATCCCCGGCCTGTTCCGGCTGACCTGCTACTACTATCGGGGCGCCTATTACAAATCGTTCTGGGCCGATCCCCCGGCGTGCGCGGTCGGCGAGCCTCGCAAATCGTACCTCGGAGAACGCTGGTTTCCACTGATCTTTCAGAATTCGCACCGCTACTTTCTGCGGCTGTGTTATCCGGTGTGGGGCTTCCTGGCTTGGGACGCCATCCGGTCGTTCCGCTTTCCGGACGGCTTCGGAATCGGCCTCGGCAGCCTGGTGCTGACGGTGAACGTCATCCTGCTTGGCGGCTACGTGTTCGGCTGTCATGCCTTTCGGCACTTGAGCGGCGGCTCACTCGACCGGGTCTCGGAGCATCCCGTGCGCCACAAGCTCTACAGTTGCGTGAGCTGCCTGAACGGCGCGCACAAGAAGTGGGCGTGGGGCAGCCTGTGTTCCGTTGGATTCGCCGATCTCTACGTCCGTCTCTGCGCCATGGGCGTTTGGTCCGACTGGAGAATCCTCTGATGGTGGAATACCAGCGGTATCCCTACGACGTTCTGGTGATCGGCGCGGGAGGCGCCGGCCTGCGCGCCGCCATCGAAGCGGCGGCCTCCGGCGTCAAAGTGGGCGTGGTGTGCAAATCGCTGCTGGGTAAAGCGCACACCGTCATGGCCGAAGGCGGCATCGCGGCCGCTCTCGCCAATGTCGACGATCGCGACAACTGGCAGGTCCATTTTACGGACACCATGCGGGGCGGCCAGTATCTGAATAACTGGCGTATGGCCGAGCTGCACGCCAGGGAAGCGCCCGACCGCGTAAGGGAACTGGAAGCCTGGGGCGCTCTGTTCGACCGCACCAAAGACGGCCGCATCCTGCAGCGCAATTTTGGCGGCCATCGCTACCCGCGGCTGGCCCATGTGGGCGACCGCACCGGCCTTGAGATGATCCGCACGCTTCAGGACCACGGCATCCACAGCGGCATGGAGGTCCACATGGAATGCACGGTGCTGAGCCTGCTTGTGGATTCCGGCCGCATTGCCGGAGCTTTCGGGTACGATCGCGAGAAGGGCCACTTCATGGTGTGGCCGGCCAAGGCCGTGGTGGTGGCCACCGGCGGCATCGGGCGCGCCTACAAGATCACCAGCAACAGTTGGGAATACACCGGCGACGGCCACGCCCTTGCCTGGCGCGCCGGGGCGGATCTGTTGGACATGGAGTTCGTGCAGTTTCACCCCACTGGGATGGTCTGGCCCATCAGCGTCCGCGGCATCCTGGTAACCGAAGGCGTGCGAGGCGAAGGCGGCGTCTTGCGCAACAGCGAAGGCCGCCGCTTCATGTTCGACGACATCCCCGAGCTGTACAAGAAGCAGACCGCCGACACGGAGGACGAGGGCTGGCGATACACCCAGGGCGACCGGAATGCCCGCCGCCCGCCGGAGCTTCTCACGCGCGACCACGTGGCGCGGTGCATCAATCGCGAGGTCAAAGCCGGACGCGGCAGTCCGCACGGCGGCGTCTTTCTGGACATCGCGTGGATCGCGCAGCGCATGCACAAAGCCGGGGAGCACATCAAGCGCAAGCTGCCCAGCATGTACCACCAGTTCAAGCAACTGGCCGATATCGACATCACCAAAGAGCCCATGGAAGTGGGACCCACGACGCATTACATGATGGGCGGCGTGCGCGTGGATGGCGACACCCAGATGTCCACCGTGCCGGGGTTGTTCGCCGCGGGGGAAGCGGCCGCCGGCCTGCACGGCGCCAATCGCCTGGGCGGCAATTCGCTATCGGACCTGCTGGTCTTCGGCCAGCGGGCCGGCAGGTACGCCGCGGAATTCGCCAGGGGCAACGGCGCCGCCGGCGTCGACGATGCGCAACTGCAAGCGGTCGCCGAGGCTGCGCTCCGGCCGTTCGAAATCGGGCCTTCAGGCGAAAATCCCTACCAGATTCAGGCCGAGCTGCAGGAGTTCATGCAAGACCTGGTGGGCATCGTGCGCACGGAAGGCGAGATGCAGGAGGCGCTGTCCAGGATCGGCCAACTGCGGGAGCGGTCGGCCCGCGCGGGTATCGCAGGCAACCGCCAATACAATAACGGCTGGCACACGGCCATGGACCTGGAGAACCTGTTGACCGTTTCGGAAGCCATCACCCGCGCCGCCCTGCTGCGCAAGGAGAGCCGCGGCGCCCAGTTCCGCGAGGACTTTCCCAACAAGGACCCGGAATGGGGCCAATCGAACATCGTGGTACGGCGCGGCGCCCAAGGCGAAATCCTGGCCGAAAAGCTGCCTATCCGGCCGATGCCCCCGGAACTGCAAAAGATTGTCGAGGAGATGACTTAAATGGCCAGCGACGCGGTATTTCGCATCTGGCGCGGCGATGCGGCCGGAGGAAAATTCGAAGATTACGCGACGCCCGTGGATGAAGGAATGGTGGTGCTGGATGCCGTCCACCGCATCCAGGCCCGGCAGGCGCCGGATCTGGCGGTGCGTTGGAATTGCAAAGCCGGCAAGTGCGGCTCCTGCTCGGCGGAAATCAACGGGATGCCCAAGCTCATGTGCATGACGCGGCTGAGCGATTTGAATCTGGACATGCCCGTGATCCTGGAGCCGATGCGCGCCTTTCCTTCCATCCGCGACCTGGTTACGGATGTCTCCTGGAATTTCCGCGTGAAGAAGACCATCAAGAAGTTCCGGCCGCGCACCCCGGACGCTCCCGATGGCACATGGCGCGTCAAGCAGGCCGACGTGGACCGCGTGCAGGAGTTCCGTAAGTGCATCGAGTGTTTCCTCTGCCAGGACGTCTGCCACGTCTTGCGCGAGCACAGCAAGTACGACGAGTTCATCGGCCCGCGCTACCTGGTGTACGTCGCCGCGCTCGAAATGCACCCGCTCGATTCCGAAGACCGCGTCCGCGACTTGAAGGACAAGCACAACATCGGGTACTGCAACATCACCACCTGCTGCCGCCAGGTGTGTCCGGAGTCCATCACGATTACGGAGAACGCCATCATCCCGCTGAAGGAGAGGGTGGTCGATGAGTTCTACGACCCCCTCAAGAAACTGCTTCACATCCTGTAAGGAGGTTCGTATGTTCGCTCTGAAACCGATTTCGCACGACAGCGTGTCGGGCGCCCTAGCCAAAGCGGAGCGGTATCGCCTGCTCAACGAGCCGGGGGAAGCGGAGAGCATCTGCCGCGACATCCTCGACATCGAGCCCGATAACCAGCAGGCCCTGATCAGCCTGATCCTGGCCCTGACCGACCAGATCCCGGACCATCCCGGCGTGTTTCAAACCGCCCTGGCGAGCATCGGCCGCTTTCAGTCCGCCTACGACCGCGCATATTACACGGGCATCGCGTGGGAGCGCCGGGCCAAGGCGCGCTACCGGGGCGGCAGCCACGGCGCGACCGATCACGTTTACGAATGGACTGTTGAGGCCATGGGACTCTTCGAGGAAGCCGAGCGCCTCCGCGGCTCTGGAAACGACGACGCCCTCCTGCGCTGGAACGCCTGCGTGCGTTTCCTCCGCGCGCATAAAGAACTCGCGCCGCGCGTGGAGGTGGAGGAGCCGCTGGTCTCGGAATGAGGGCATTCAGCCCCGCGCCGGCCCCGCGGGGTTTGGCGAGTAAGCGTTAACCTGGGCGCACGCAGGTAAGAGGCGAATACACCGATTACCGGGCACAAGCCAACTTCCGGGGAGTAATCCGGGTCAACTTCCCCGAACGCCGTATCTCGGGCGTGTGGGCGAGAACGCCGACAGACCGTCAAGATGCGCTCGCGGACCGAACGGCTCCTAACGGCACTAATCCAGAGCGAGCTTAGGGGGTTGCCCATTTGACAGTGGCCAGATTGCGACCGGACATGCACAGTCGCACGCGCTCGGGGGCCGTTGCGTGTATCGTGCGATGTCCAAGTGGATACCGAGCCTTGTCAGATTTCAGCGCAGCAAGGCAACTTTGAGCCAGACCTCGAAGCGAGACAGAGCGTCCCGGAAATGCTTCAAAGGGGGTATGATGGGCTAAATGGCCGATATGAGCGCTCAAAAGACCGATGACCTTGAAGCTGTGCGAATCGTGGTCGAGACACTCAAGGACTTTCAGCCGGATGAACAGCAACGCATCTTCCGATGGGCTGCTGAAAAACTAGGCATGCCACTGCCGGCTGCATCCGGCCTCACGCCGCCGCCATCCGCTCCTGGTACTCCATCAGCGCATCCGCCAACACCGCCGGCGCCCGGGGGGACCATCGACATCAAGACATTCATGGCCGACAAGAAGCCACGGAATGACGTACAGTACGCCGCTGCCGTCGCGTACTACTACCGCTTCGAGGCACCTCCAGCGGAGCGGAAAGAAGTGATAGACAAGGACGATCTTCAGGAAGCAACCCGAAAATCCGGGCGGGGCAGATTTGGAAATCCGTTGCAGACGCTTAACAATGCCCACACATTGGGGCTGCTGGATCGCGGTGCGGAAAAGGGAACGTTCGTCCTCAACTCGGTTGGCGAGAACCTCGTGGCTATGACGCTCCCGGACGGCGGGGCCCCCAAAAAGCCCGTGAAGAAGGTCGCGAAGAAGGGTGCAAAGGCGTGACCCGTGACCGACGGTCAGCAGAGCATCGACGCGGCCATTTCCGAGGTTGAAAGCCTCCGGAAGGCTTTAAAGCAACAGACCAGTAATCAGGTCCAATCCGGAGACGAGAAACAGATCATCAAGGCCACGGCGCTCGCGTGGTTCAACAATCGCCGGGGAAAGATTGAGGCGTTCCTAGGCGTTGACGCGCTGAAGCGGCTAGATGATGACTACAGAGGTTTGCTGGCGGCGACAGCGCGAAGCACGCTTCGAAGTAAATACCTGGATGCAATTAAGGGCATCCGGAAGTTGCTTGCGGGTTTGCAGACCGATCACGTCCTCGCGCTTTCCAGGGCTCCGGTGGTGACGGTGCCGCCCTCAACGACGGACGCGCCACCGCAGTTTACCCCGGTGATTTCTGATCCGAGAATGCAGATGATTCTTCGGAAGCGCTGGCAGGAATGCGTGATCTGCGTGAAGTCAGGCGCTCCGCTTGGCGCGACGGTAATGATGGGCGGAATTTTGGAAGGGCTCCTTCTCGCTCGCATCAATCAACTCGCCAATCAGGCACCGGTATATACGGCAACGGCAGCGCCTCGGGACCCGGGTGGAAGGACCTTGCCGCTGAAGAATTGGGCGCTGAAAAACTTCATCGATGTGGCTCATGAGCTGAAGTGGATTACAACTACGGCAAGAGACGTCGGGGAGGTGCTTCGAGACTATCGCAACTACATCCATCCGCAGAAGGAATTCTCACACGGCATAAGTCTGACGCCCGGCGATGCTGAAATGCTCTGGAACATTGCGAAGAGCATGATCCTTCAGGTGCTCAGGCCGTGAGTGATTCGGCTACTTAGGGGCGACGCGGGGACATCACCCCGCCGACTCCAGGGCGCGTGGAATGTCCCGTCTGTCCCCGCCGCGCCCAGTCCCGCGGCAATTGGGGCCTCGGGGCAAACCCGAGGCGTCGGAATCGCGCTACACTTCAAGGGAAGCAAAACAAAGCTCGGTCTTTTCGTTGCGAGGATCTTCGAATGGTCCAGCTCTCATCGGGGGCGGTCGGCACAGCCATCGTTTGGTATCGATCACTTAAGCCGGCCGTGAAATCTCTCATCTGGGCCGCTCTCTTCGTGCTGCCCGTTCTTGGCAGCGCTCTGGTGAGCTACTACCTCAAGCTAACCCTCGAAACGACCTTCCGTCGCGAATTGCTTGAGGTCGCCGTGCTCTTCGTCGTCTTCGCCTTCGTCCGACGTTACATTGAGCTCCGGTGCGAGATTCTAGACCAAGCGGACGATCGCCAGCGCAATGCCCACGCGCAGACATTCGTGGCGCTCGATAGCATCATTGCCACCTGCATGGAGCAGCTCCACGCGGCGATGGATGCCTATCAAAGGCACGGCCCGGAAAATGGCGGAGAGCTTGTGAAGCTATTGCTTGGCTCTCTTGAACATATTCAGGCCCTGGTGAACGCTCTTTATGAGGTCGTACAAGGGCAGTTTAGCCAAGCAGGCTCCTTGCGGGGCGAGATCAACTTCGAGGTGACTTTCATGACAAGGTCGTACCAGGACAATGAAATAACCATCTACGCGTCTCAAAACCGCGACCACCGTGCTCCTAGCAGCCTGCTGCTGCGCCCCCAGAACAAGCTTCTATATGACGGCACAGTAACCGCTGACATCTACCGCCAGCCTCGGCCCGCGCTGCGTGTTGTCGAGGACACAGCCACGGCCGACTACCAGGCCGTGTACCCCGGGCAACTGGATCGAATCAAGTCATCGATAGTGTACCCCGTGCTTTCCGACAAAAGCGAACTGTTAGGCACTCTCGTCGTGCACTGCGACAGGACGGGATTCTTCAAGGCTGCGGACGCACCATTCTGGACCAGGCTAATTGAGCCATTCGCGAAACGGGTCGCCTTCGAAAAGATGAAGTTTGACTATCTGCTAACCGTCGACCTAGCCCCTCTTGCGAACGCGATTAGCCCTTCAACTTTGAGACCGACTCGCTAATTCTAAGCCTCAGCCTCTCGGCAAGATCCTCTCGCGATCCATACCGAATGGTCTCGACAGAACTGTGGACAGCCATGCCTTCCATTATGTAGCTGGTAGATTCTCCATTGGGTATTAAGAGGATCGCCGGCAGGCCGTACCCGACTGCAACTCCTACCTCATAGTGCGTGCCAAGACTTGATGCTGGTAGCGCTACGACGAGGTCCGAGGAGAATACCTGGGCGGTGCACGCCCCGGCGACCTGCTCCGGCGTCAATTCCTTTTCTCCCCATCCGTTGATGTCGCGGTGCGGAATAAACGTATCGCAGCCCGAAGATCGGATTAACGCCTCCACCCATTCAAGAAACTCACGATGGGGGGCATCCAATAGGCCATGCAGCGGCGCAGTCTTCCAGAGAACCTGATCACGCGCAGCCGTGGGCCCATCGCCGACCTCCTCGGCTGTGGGGGCCTTTCCAGGGGCGGCCCTCGCCGTGAAAGGTGCCGCGATATAGACCATCGGCTTCCGCCTTAGCCGGCGCGCATTTTTGCGAGGCTGCCTGGCATCCCGTAGGAAGTGAGTCTCTGGAGGCATAGGCCCTGGCTCAATGGCAACCCCTTCGAGTGGTAGCAGCATCTGGTTGCTGCGGTTGTTCAATTGCCAGGAGACCTCAGATGCTATCCCGTCGAGCGTGCCGCCGTCGCTCCTAAAATCGACCGCTTCGGAGTCGATCTCGAACACCCTCCCTCGGAAGCGGTCTACTATGGAGGCCAGCCACTCATCGTATAGGCGGCCAAGAAGTCGCAGGTGATCCTTCGGATAGAGCTTCTCGTAGTCCCGCCCTCGACCGGAAACCCGCCGTAGTACCTCCTCCGCTGAACACCGGCAGAAAACGAAGAGGTCGGGAATTGGCAAGGACCGTTGCATGATCTCATATAGCTGCTGGTATGTTTTGTACGACCGTCGATCCATTCGCCCAGTCTCGTAGAAGAGGCGCGCGAAGACCCCGGCGTCCTCGTAAGGGGAACGATCTACAATTGCGCTTTCGCCACTCTCGGCCGTGCTGCGCACAAGCTGGGCCTTGAAACTGAGAAAGTGAACCTGGGCCTCAAAACTCCAGCGCCTCTGCCTTTGGAACAAATCGGCGAGGTAGGAGGTGTCGAAGCGCTCCTCGGGCAGGTGCCGGAAACGCAGTCGATTCGCGAGTTCCCTGGCGAAGGTCGATTTGCCACTAGCGTTATTTCCTGACACGTATACTATACGGCCCTGGGCAGCCATGGGTGACCTCAACGAACAGAGGCATCATAGCTCATTTCGCGCTTTTGGGTAGCGAGCGGCCCACCCGCCGGGGGGACGGGCAGACCTCCCGTCTGGCCGAGAAACACGCGGCACGTAGACGAGCAGAGATCGACGCCCCACAAGTCGGCTTCTGGGAGATCTCCCGATGCCGCCGATGGCACATGGCGCGTCAAGCAGGCCGACGTGGACCGCGTGCAGGAGTTCCGTAAGTGCATCGAGTGTTTCCTCTGCCAGGACGTCTGCCACGTCTTGCGCGAGCACAGCAAGTACGACGAGTTCATCGGCCCGCGCTACCTGGTGTACGTCGCCGCGCTCGAAATGCACCCGCTCGATTCCGAAGACCGCGTCCGCGACTTGAAGGACAAGCACAACATCGGGTACTGCAACATCACCACCTGCTGCCGCCAGGTGTGTCCGGAGTCCATCACGATTACGGAGAACGCCATCATCCCGCTGAAGGAGAGGGTGGTCGATGAGTTCTACGACCCCCTCAAGAAACTGCTTCACATCCTGTAAGGAGGTTCGTATGTTCGCTCTGAAACCGATTTCGCACGACAGCGTGTCGGGCGCCCTAGCCAAAGCGGAGCGGTATCGCCTGCTCAACGAGCCGGGGGAAGCGGAGAGCATCTGCCGCGACATCCTCGACATCGAGCCCGATAACCAGCAGGCCCTGATCAGCCTGATCCTGGCCCTGACCGACCAGATCCCGGACCATCCCGGCGTGTTTCAAACCGCCCTGGCGAGCATCGGCCGCTTTCAGTCCGCCTACGACCGCGCATATTACACGGGCATCGCGTGGGAGCGCCGGGCCAAGGCGCGCTACCGGGGCGGCAGCCACGGCGCGACCGATCACGTTTACGAATGGACTGTTGAGGCCATGGGACTCTTCGAGGAAGCCGAGCGCCTCCGCGGCTCTGGAAACGACGACGCCCTCCTGCGCTGGAACGCCTGCGTGCGTTTCCTCCGCGCGCATAAAGAGCTTGCGCCGCGCGTGGAGGTGGAGGAGCCGCTGGTTTCGGAATGAAGGCGCCGGCTTATGCTCGCGAAGCTACCACCCAGCCGCCGCTGCAAAGCGAGAAACATTCCCCGCAGCTACTGCAGGTCGAGTGCGGGCCATCCACCAACGCGGGTTTGCGGTCGATCCCCCGTCCCTTAAAATACAACGCGTTCGATTTCTTGACTTCCGCGCAATAGCGGACGCATAACCCGCAGAGGCTGCAATCGGCCATTCCCGTCGCGAATCGCGACCGCGTCACGCCGTACTTTTTGGCGTATTGCTGTCCGGCGGGCCAGAGAAGCTCGACCAGCATCTTGCGGATTTTGGTCACCTTCGCGGACTCCGTTTGAACGCTCAAGCCCTCCTCTACGGGGTAGAGGCAGGAAGCCACCAGTCTGGTGCGACCCTTCTTCTCGACCTCCACCATACACATGCGGCACGCGCCGTAAGGCTCCAGCCTGCCGTCGTCGCATAGCGTCGGAATCTCGACGCCCGCAAATTTCGCGGCTTGCAGAATGGTGATTCCCTGCGAAGCCTGAACCGATTTACCGTTGATTTCCAGCGTTACCTGTCCCATATTGAGCTCCCGTTATACTGTGATCTCAGTCCTCACCGGCGTCGATGGAAATTGCCAGACAGGCCACGCTACCGGCGCCTTCGTTACGGCGTGGAATTTATCCGGACATGCGGTGTAGCAGGATCCGCATTTGATGCACTTCTCCTGGAGGACCCAATAGGCCCCGCCATCGGCCTTTTGAATGGCCTCCACGGCGCACGCCCGCGCACACGCTCCGCAAGGCGGGTGCGAACATTTCGTCTGGTCGATCTCATATTGGATCAGCGCCGAGCAGGCGCCCGCCGGACAGCGCTTCTCCCGGATGTGGGCCTCGTATTCGTGGCGGAAATAGCGGATGGAGCTGCGGACCGGATTCGGAGCGCTCTTGCCAAGCGCGCACAGCGAAGCCATCTCCATGAACTCGGACAACTCCTCGAGCAGTTCGATATCGCCTTCGCGCCCCTGGCCGGCCGCGATGCGGTCCAGAATCGTCAACATTTGCCGCAGCCCTTCCCGGCAGGGAACGCACTTGCCGCAGGATTCGTGGGCGAGGAAGTTGACGTAATACCGCGCCATGTCCACCATGCAGGTGTCCTCGTCCATCACGATCATCCCGCCCGACCCCATCATCGAGCCGACCTTATCCAATTCGTCGAAATCCACCGGGAGATCGAGCAGCGCTTCGGGCAATACGCCTCCCGACGGGCCGCCGGTCTGCACCCCTTTGAACTTCTTGCCGCCGGGCATTCCGCCGCCGATCTTGAAGATGATGTCGCGAAGCGTAATCCCCATGGGCACTTCCACAAGGCCGCTGTTCTTCACCTTGCCCACCAGCGAGAAGATCTTGGTCCCCTTGCTGTTGGCGGTTCCCATGCTCCGGAACCAGTCCGCTCCACGATTCACGATGAACGGAACATTGGCCCACGTCTCCACGTTATTCAGACAAGTCGGCTTGCCCCACAGGCCCTTCTCCGAGAGGTGCGTGTACTTCGGCCTGGGCTCGCCTACATGTCCTTCGATGGCGTTTACCAGTGCGCTCGATTCCCCCGACACGAACGCGCCGGCGCCGCGATGGATGGTCACGTCGAAATCGAATCCCGATCCGAGAATGTTGGCGCCCAGAAATCCGTACTCTCTGGCGCGGTCTATGGCCAACTGCGCATGTTTGCGCGCCAGCGGGTACTCCTGCCGCACGTAGATGAAGCCTTCCGTGGCCCCCATCGCATACGCCCCGATGATGAGGCCTTCGAGAACGCTGTGCGGATTGCCTTCGAGCAGGCTCCGGTCCATGTATGCGCCCGGGTCGCCCTCGTCTCCGTTGACGATCGCGTACTTGGGGGCGCCGGAGGCGTTGCGCGTGGTCTCCCACTTGACGCCGGCCGAAAAGCCGGCCCCGCCGCGGCCCCGCAGGTTGGCCCGTTTCACTTCCTGAATCACCGCATCGGGAGTCATCTGGTTGAGCGCTTTCGCCAAGGCCGTGTAACCGCCCACCCCGATGTAATCGAGAATGCTGGTCGCCTCGATGAGGACGTTGTTCTCGAGCAGGATGCGCTTTTGATGCTTGTAGAAAGGAATCTCCGCGGCGGTGCGTACGCGCTTGCCGGTTTCTTCGTCCAGGTACAGCAGCCGCGTAATAACCTCATCCCCCAGGACGGTCTTGTCCATGATTGTGGGAATGTCTTTGGCTTGGGCGTGCAGGTAGCAGATCCCCTTGGGCTCGATCACCACCAGCGGTCCGCGTTCGCAGAAGCCGTGGCACCCCGTGCGCCGCAGCCCCACCCGCCGGCCCAGACCGCGCTTTTCGATCTCGCTTTCAAACCCATCGGCGAGGCCCTCCGCGCCATAGGCGCAGCAGCCCGTTCCCGTGCACACGGTAATCCAGACCGGCTTCGACTTTTGCGCGGCCAACGTTTCCGTTCTTAGGTCCGCCAGGTCCGCGGCAGTTCTTACGCTTGGCATGGAATGTTCTCCTCGTTGGCGAAGGTCTCGATGATCTTCTCCAGCTTCTTCTTACTCGGGTCGTGATAATACTGGTTGTCGATCTGGGCCACCGGCGCCAGCGCGCAGCAACCCATGCAATGCACGGTCTCCAGAGTGAACTCCTGCCGGCTGTCGGTGGTCCCCGGCTCCAGGCCGAGCATCACCGAGAAGCGGGACAGCAATTCGGAAGATCCGCGTACGTGGCAGGCCGTTCCGTCGCACACCTGAACGCAATGCCGTCCGCGCGGCTCCAGGCTGAAGGCCTCGTAGAAATTGGCGATCGTGTAGATCTCGCGCGCGGACACGTTGAGCCGTGCGCCAATCCAGTGAAGAATGTGGCGCGGAAGCCAGCGCAGCTTCTCCTGCACGTCCAGAAGCACCTGGATCAGCGCGCCTTTCCGGAAGTCGTACTTCTCCATGATCGCGTCGGCTTGCTGCAGATCGTGGCGAATGTCGAGGATGGCCCGCTCTTTCTTCTTGATGTGCCCGAGGCTCTCGGCATGGTACTTCGCCTCGGCTTCCAGATAGGACAATTCGTCGAGGAGCTCCCGTTTATCGAGACCCAGGGAATACGCCTCGCCCAAAACGTCCAGTCCTCGCAGAAGCAGATTGTGCTTATCCTGGACCGTCGCCGGCGCGGCGTCCACGGGCTTCTCTTTGGCGGCCTCCTTGGCCTTACGGAGCACGCTCAGACTCATGCCGCGGCGCACGGATTCGAGCAGCTTCTCGGGCTCGAACGGCTTGGTCAGGAAGTCGAAAGCGCCGCCCTTCATGGATTCGACGGCGGAGTCTACGGTGCCGTGCCCCGTCACCACGATCGGCACGATGCCGGGCTCGACCTGCGACAAACGGCTCAGAACCTCGATGCCATCCATACCCGGCATCTTCAGATCCAGGAGCACGACGCTCGGACGCGCGGCGCGCACCAGATCCAGGCCATGGAGGCCGTCACGAGCGACGGCCGACCGGTACCCACCCATCTCGAGCGTCTGCCGGCAACCCTCGCCGAACATTTCTTCATCGTCAATGACAACTACGTCGAGCGGGAATAGCTCGGCCGCTGTCGCCGTTATCGTCTCGATCATAGATAACCTCGATCGAGTAACTAGCAGGTGGCCTGCCATTTCGGATGTAGTTATCTTTTATAGGAATTGCTCCGCCGGCGCTGGTACGTTTTGTACCGTCCACTCGCCGCCCGGCGCGAAATGTACCGGCCAGTCCAGCTCTACAAGTTGTACTTGCGGATCTTTTCGCGAAGAGTCTTGCGGTTAATCCCTAGAAACTCCGCCGCCTTGGTTCGGTTCCCGCCGAACTGCTGGAGGGCCTTGACGATTTCGCCTTGCTCCGTACGCGCCAGTTGTCCCTCTTGCGTTGAGGACGCGGCGGGCGCGCCTTCCGCCGCAAACGGCAGATCGCCGGGGCCGATCGCGCTTCCTTCGCAGGTCACCACCGCATACTCGACGGCGTTGATCAGCTCGCGCACATTGCCGGGCCAGTCCCGCTGCTTCAGAAGCCGCATTGCATCTTCGGAAACCGCCGGCGCGGGCCGCCGCTTTTCCGCGGCCAGCTTCCTGACGTAATAATCGACCAGCGGCGGTATATCGTCCAACCTGTCGCGCAGCGGAGGCACCCCGATATGGATCACGTTCAAACGGTAATAGAGGTCTTCGCGAAATTTGCCTTCGCGAACCGCCTGCAGCAAATCCCAGTTGGTCGCCGAGAGGATGCGAACGTCGACAACCTTATTCTGCGTGCTTCCCACCCGGCAGATTTCACGTTCCTGGACCACGCGCAGGAGCCGGGCCTGCATCTGCGTGTTGATGTTGGCGATCTCGTCGAGAAACAAGGTTCCGCCATCGGCCAGCTCGATCTTGCCGACGGTAGACTCGACAGCCCCCGAAAACGCGCCCTTTACATGCCCGAAGAGCTCGCTCTCGAAAAGGCTCTCGACCAGCGTTCCGCAGTCCACGGTTACGAACGGTTTTGCGGACCTGGAACTGAGCCGGTGAATGGCCCTCGCCACCACCTCCTTGCCGACGCCGGTCTCGCCCGTGATGAGCACGGTGGAATCCGTCGGCGCGGCTTTCCGAATCAGCCGTCCCACATTCCGCATTCCCTCGGAACGCCCAATCAGGTCTTCGGAAAGCATCTCGCGCTCGAGCTCTTGATTGATGCACGCGTCTTCGAGGACTCGTCTTCCCGCCGTGGCGGCCCTCACGACGATGGCCGTCAAGGCTTCCGGGGTGAACGGCTTTGGCAGGTAGTTGTATGCTCCATGCTTGATCGCCTCGACGGCCGACTCGATGGTGGCATAGCCGGTGACGATGATCACCATGAGATGCGGGGAGTCCAGCCTCAGCTTCCTGAGCACCTCCATGCCGGACAAGCCGGGCATCATGAGATCGAGCAGGGCGACGTCGAAAGACTCGCGAGAGGCCTTCTCCAGCGCCTCCTCGCCGTTCGACGCCAGCGCGATGCGGAACTTGGCTTGCTCCAACGTTTGAGCGCATGCGATCCGGATCGATTCGTCGTCGTCTATGATGAGCACCTTGCCGCGAACCGCCATTAACACGAACCCTTTTTCATTGGCAGTGAGATGGTGAACGTGGCGCCGCCGCCCGGTGGGCTGGCCACGGAGATATCCCCGTTGTGACTCTGGACGATGCCGTAACTGACGGAAAGTCCCAATCCGGTTCCGTGTCCCACGCCTTTCGTGGTGAAGAACGGGTCGAAAATGCGATCCATGTTTTCGGGGGAAATGCCACTGCCGGAATCGGACATGCCGATTTCGACAACTCCGTCGGCTTCGTTCACCCTCGTCGTAATCTCCAGACGCCCCTTTCCCTTCATAGCGTCCACCGCGTTGAGGATGATGTTCATGAAAACCTGCTGCAGTTGGGATTGATCGCCGGGTATGGCGGCCACCTTCGCGTCATAGTCCCTGACCACCTGAACGTTCTGGAACAGGAACTGGCCTTCAAACAGCTTGAGCGTTTCATCGAGCAGCCGATTCACGTCGACGGACTCCACCAGGGGTTTCCGCTCGCGCGCGAAATCGAGAAGATTCTTGACGATCGCGTGGCAGCGCTTGGTCTCCTTTTCGATGCGTTCCAGGTTCTCCCTGGCCCGGCCCACCGCGGGCATCTGCTGCATGGTGAGGCGGCTGAAGAGAAGAATGCTGCCCAGGGGGTTGTTGATTTCGTGCGCCACTCCGGCAGCCAGTTGACCGACCATGGCCAGGCGGTCCGACCGCATCAGCTTCTCGTGCGTCTGGCGGTGCAGGCGCTCGTCCCGCTCGTGCACGGCTAAGGCCATTTCGTTGAAGGCGTTCCCGAGAGCTTCGATTTCCGGCGGCGCTCCGTCGAGACGGATCCGCTGGGGAGAAGGATCGGCAGCGATCCTCTGGGTAGCTGCAATCAGCTTATTCACGGGCCGCATGATGGAATCGGAAAGCAGGTAGCTGATGACGATCCCCAGGATCACCGCAATGATGGTCAGAGCGAGGAGGGACGTCATGGCGCGCCGCGGCAAATCGTCGAATTTTCGATTGAGTATCCCCAGCCCCAGAGCGCCGATTACTTTGCCTCCCGGGTCCCGGATCGGCTCGTAAGCGGTCAGGTACCAATCGTCCACCACATAACCCGCTTTGAGCCATCGTTCGCCCTTGAGCATCACGCGCTCGTACACGTCCGCCGAAGCCTGCGTGCCGACGGCGCGTTCCCCCGAAGCGGTGGTTGCGCTGGTGGCAATGCGTATGTCTCCGAGAAAAATGGAGGCGACCGCGACATCGCGTCCGTCGAACCTTTCGTCGCGATAGAGATTGCTTCGGATCCGGTCGGCCACGGAGTTGCGGCGGTTCAGAAGCTGTCCCGCGCACAGCACGCCGACCAGCTCTCCATCCTCGCTCAATACCGGCGTCGCGTCCGCGGCCACCAACCCATCGGACAGGCTGCTCGCGCCGGCGGAAGGAGAATGGGGAGTGGCGACCACGGGAATGCGCGCGCGTTCCGCCATCTCCGGACTGAGCGCGGCCAGTTCCTCCCCGGAGAGCAGAATGGTGGAGGCGGCGCCCTTACGCTGCTGGATGGCGCTCGCGATCAGCGCGGAAACCCCGGATGCCGCTATTTGCCTGCCCTTAATCCTGGCAGGGAACAGCGCCCGGCCATGCAAATCCGCCAGAACCAGGAAGTCGAGGTCTTCACTCTGACGAACGGCTTGGAGCGGCGCAATCAGATTGTCGATGTTGTTCGCCTGCAGATTCTCGCGCAGGAGTCTTTGCTGCGCCATCAGGTGCACCACGTCGCCGATGTGAGATGTGTACTCCCGGTAAACTTCCTGGGCCGCGCTCAGATCGATTGCAAGCACGCTTTGCGCTTGGGGCAGGCTCCGGTGCACGTAGCCGGCCTCGAGGAAACCCGAGAGGATGCCGACAAACAGGACCATCCCGGTGAGAGCAAGAAGAAGTTCGGCGCGCAGGCTGAGGCGCCGAAACCCGCGTGGAGGCCAGGAAAAAAGCTTTGTCGACAGCGCCACCCGCTCCCCTTACTTCGGATCGATCAAGAATGTCGGCACAATCCCCGCGGCGGAAGAGAAGCCGGCGCTGCCGGCGGAAAGCCAGCTCGAACAGCCCTGCACTTTGCCCAAATAAGCGTGCGGATGGACATCCACTTTCATTTCGCGAAATTCCAGGTGGCCGTAAGTCATCAGGGGGAAGACGGAACGCGCCGATTCCACACGCTCTTGCGCCACGTACGGCGTGCGCATGGCCTGTTTGACCGCGCGCTCCCAATCGGCGGCGTCCATCTCCCAGCCGAAATAGCTGTGCTGGTCGCCGTAGTCGTCGTTGGGCTTGAGGGCGAAGCGTTCGCGGTTCTGTACCAGGAACTCGGGCAGATCCACCGCGCGCTCGCCATAGGTGGTCTTGGTCGCGCTCACCAGGCGGGTCCACGGCACATGGTCGCGAATGGCCTTCCGTTCGGAGGCCGGGAACTTCTCCGTCACCGTCTCGTCGGTAAGCAGGCCGAACATGGCCTTCTTGTGCGCCAGTTCCGAGCGGAAGCTGTTGACCACGCAGACCGCTTGGTCGCGGTACGCGCGCACCAGCGGGTGGGTCAGGTCGAAACGCAGAAGGAATTCCTGCACTCCCAGGCGGCGGTACACAAGATCGATTTCGAAGCGCCCTTTGCGCAGGACGCGATTGCCGTATTCGAGCTGCTCCGGGGAGACGATCTCGACGGCGTACCCCTCCTCGCGGAAGGAATCGCGAAACAGCTCGAACTCGCCTCGGCCGGAGAGATACCCCGGGCGAAATTCCACGATCGCGATGTTGGGTTTGCGGGTCCCCCCATACTGCTTGTAGGATTTGAGCAGCGCCTGGAGCAAATGCTTACGGCTGCCTACACGTGTCAGAGCATATCTCTTGCGGAATTCCTTCACCGGGGGAGCGTCGTAGAACAGGTCGGCCAGCGCGTCCGCGTAACCCGCACCGGTCGGCGAGTCGGCGTTATATTGGACCACCCGCGAAGAGCCGTTGAACAAGTGCGCGTCGAGGCGCACCGAGACTTCCAGGGCTTGGTAGCCGGGGTCGATCGCGGCCAGCATTTTCTCCGCTGGCAGCAATTCCAGGCGCGACATCAGCGCCGGGTTCGCGAGCACCATCCGCTCCATGCGGTCGATGGCGGCAATCAGGGATTCCCCGGTCTTGACCAGGGACTCGTACTGGCGGCGAGAAATGAAGTTGGGCCGCAGAAAGGGGCACACCAAGAGTCCGCCAGCGGACAGATTGGCGCTTTCCATACGCTGATGCAGCGCTTCGGCCCACGCGAGGTCGCGATACGGCGCGTTCTCAAGCAGCTTGTGGTACCTGGCAACTGCGTCGTCCAACTGAGACATTTGCGACTTAAAAACCTGTCCTCTACCCCGAGTATCCCATACCGAAGCGCACAGCGATAGATTCAAAGCGCTTTCCTAGCTATTAAGAGCTGTGTTTTCCTGGAGTTTTCGGCGTAAATCGGGTTATGCGGAGGCTACCAATCGGAGTAGGCGGTACCCTCGAGGCTCATTTTGTCCGAACCGCTCTTCACATCCCATAAGCCGGGCGAGTTCTGGTCGACGCTTTGGCCTGGGTCTTCCATGATGGTCTTCCAGCTATCGTTGGCTCCGGTCATAGGGTCGTAGGGCACGACGCGTAGGTATCCCTCGCGCACCAGGTCCTCGAGGCTCTGGGGGGCCTTCATTTTGTCGTAAGTGTAATTATCTATTACAGTTCGCAGTGTAGTGAGGTTCGTCCGCAGGACCGCTTCCTTGGATCGAATGATGGTCTTGTTGTAAATGGGAATGGCCATGGTGATGAGGACCACGATGATCGTGAGAACCACCATCAACTCCACGAAAGTGAAGCCGCGTGCGCGGCGTAAAGCGAGTCTCATGTTACCACTCTGAATACGGAGTGCCATCCGAGCCCATTTCGGTCGTTTTACTATAAATGTCGAAGACGTTCTGCCCGCCCCAACTCTGGGACTTGGGATCGTCCTGGTCGCTGCGCAGCCCCCACTCCTTCTTCCCGGTGAAAGGATCGACAGGGATGCGGCGCAGGAACCTCATCTTGGTTCCGTCGGCGTTGTTCCGTTTCACGCCATCAACCAGCATGTCGAGTGTTTCGGGATACCAATTGGTACCGTCCTTGACCGGGCCGAAATAGCCGATCATATTGAGATCGTGGTACTTATCGATGGCGTCGCGCACCTCGCTCAGGGCCGCGCGCAACTCCCGCTCGCGTTCGACGCGCACTTTGGAGCGCGCCAGCGGGACAGCCATGGAGGTGAGGATGAGCATGATGGTGAAGGCCACGATCAGCTCAACCAGCGTCAATCCTCTTTGATTTCCGCGTCTCATATCCACATTATTTGATACTTACGGCCAGTTGGGGGCGTGAGGCGCCGATGGACCTCGATTGTGAGTTTCTGAGCGTCACATTGAGCACACTGACGGTAGTGTCGCCCGGGGCGATGGCTTGGAACATCAAGGTCAATAGGGTTCCGGGCGCATTCACGCCAGGGGCGCCGGGCTGACGGCCGATCTGAACGGTGGCAAGTCCCTGGTCGTTCTGGATGTTTTTGGCGAATACCGGCGCCACGCCATCCTTGGAGAAAAGATCGCCCGCGGAGACGTCGGTAAGGCGCAACAACTTGGGATCGTACTGAATCTGCAAGGGTTGGGCCGAGGTCACGTCGGCGGCGCCGTCGAGCACCAGGGCGGTCGAGAATGCGCCATTCACCGACGTTACGAAGCTGGCCGGCTCAAAGCGGGCGGTGGCGCTGGCGCTCGGCGTGCTGGCAGCGTCCGCCGCTCCTGCCGGCGCCGCGGGGGCGGTTCCCGGCGGTGTTGCGGCCGCGAATCCTGGTGGCGGGGCAGGGGCCGTCGTCGTCGGAGCCGTTCCAGGCGGGGCCGCGCCAGGCTGCGGGGCGGGCAGCGCTCCAGGCGGCATGCCGGGCGCCCCTCCAGGCATGGGGCGCATCAATTGCTGCAACGGAAAAGGCAAACCGGGGATAGCGCCCGGCATCGCGGGGGGAGCGCCCGGCGCCGTTGGAGGAGTGACCGGCGTTTGGGCCGCGGGAGCGGTCGCGGGCGTGGCAGCCCCTGGAGCGGCAGGGGGAAGCGGGGCGGGCGTCAGGACTGTGCCGGCCTCCGGCATCGCCTGGCCTGGCGGCGGGGACTTGCCATCGTCCGGCGGCGGAGCATAGTTCAAGTGGATGGCGTTCTGGGTGCCCACGTCGATGGTGCGCAGGTTCTCGGCGGAGAACACCGGGCGCCGGACCACGTGCGGCACCAGCGCGATCATGAGCTCGCTGCGGTTATGCGTGACGCTGTCGCTGCGGAACAAGCGGCCCAGCAGCGGGATGTCGACCAGCCCCGGAACGCCGGTCTTGGTGGTATCGTCCTCCACGTCGATGAGCCCGCCCAACAGGTTCACCTCGCCTTCCCGCAGGCGTATATCGTTGCTTACTTTCTTCTGGGCGATGATGGGCTCGCTGAGGCCGCCCAGGTTGACGTATCCGTCCACGCTCGAAATCTCCAACTCCACGTGCAGGGAGACGTCCCCGTTGTCATGGACGCGGGGCGTCATGTCCACGTTCACGCCAACGTCGAGATACTGGAATTGCGTTTGCACGAGCGGGCTCACACCGACGCCCACGGATCCCAGGGTGGACCCGAAACTACCGCTGGCGGTCGGCTCCCTTTCGCCGATCTTCATTGAGGCCTTGGCATTGTCCACGGCGCGCATTTGCGGCGCCTGCAGGACTTTGGTATCGGCGTCGTTCATCACCGCTTGCAGGAGCCCGCTGGGAAGGGTGGTGGACCAGTCCGCGCTGGTCAGGTGGCCCAAGCTGGAGAGCGGGATGGAAGTGCCTGTGGTAGTGGCGGGCGTGGTGGTTCCAGTGGTCGTGGTTCCAGTGGTGCTGGTTCCGGTCGTGCTGCTCCCGGTGCTGACCTGCAAGCCGTTGGTCGGCGTAAAGGCCCCCGGCATATTCAATCCGGTGGGCATCAGGGCCGCGGCGAGCTGCCGGCTGTAATTGCTGCTGGTCTGCATCACGATGATGTCCACCACCACTTCGGACTTGGGCCGGTCGAGATCGTGAATGATCTTCTCCACCAGCGCGATCTGGTCGGCATCGCCGCGCGCCACGATGGCGTTCTGCGCGTTGACGGCGAACATGCGCTGGATGTCGCAGACAGTTCGGATGGCGTTCACCATTTCCGCCAGATCCTGCTGGGTCTGCACGTTAGAGACATAAAAGACCTTCAATACCTGGTCGGCATAATCGGTGCGCTTGGCGCGAGTGTCCGAGGTAACGAAAATGGTGTTCGAGGACAGCGGCTTCCAGAAAAAATGGGTCAGGACGGCCAGATAATCGAGGGCCTCGTTGAGGGTGGCGTTTTGGAAATTGACGGACCCGTTCTTGAGGGGCGTGGTGTTTGTCGGGGTCATGTCGGAGTCCCACAGGACATTGATCCCGGCAAACGCGCCGAGCGTCTCGAACAAGGTCTTCGGTATGTTGCTGTTGATTCTCAAGTCGAAACGTGTGGGGCCGAGGGGCCGAAGTTCCGGAACCGGCAGAATGCGGTCGAGCCGCGCGTCGGTGGCAGCTTGCATCTCTTGAAGCGGCGTCAAGGCTCTCTCTTCGGGGCTCGATTCCTTACCGGTCTTGGCGAGGCGCTGGCGTTCGCGCTCGATCATATCTTGGGTGGTGCGAACCTCCTGCACGGCGATGATGGAGCCGGGATCGATGGCGAAAGCTCGCTGGAACTCCAGGAGCGCATCGGACAGCATGCCTTGGGTGCGGATTTTTTGGCCGTTTTCCACGTGGAGCTCGGAGGCTTCGAAGCGGGCTCTCTGAGTCGCCATCTGGTATTGGAGGTTGGCGGGGTCGGAAGCCAAGGCTTTTCGATAGGAATCCAGGGCCTTGTCCCACTCTTTTTTGTCCTCGAATGCCCGGCCTTGAGCGTAATCCTTGTTGCCCTGGCGCGTGCTTTGGTGCGTGGCGGCCTGGAGGGGCATCACGGGCAGGGCCAGCGCGGTGGCCAGCATTACGGCGGTTAAACGGTTGAAAAATGACATGTTCCCGTGCTTTCGCGGTCCGGCGGGAAGCCTATGTTAAGATGAAGTGCGTTTTAAGCGGCCCCGGACCATCTAAACTCATTGACGATGTTGGGCTTCCGAGCGTTGAGGTCAAAAATTGGCCGATAGGGACACTTCTCGAAAAATCCTCAGCGACAATCGCCAGGCGGGACACAACTACTTCCTGATGGAGCGCTTCGAAGCGGGCCTGGTTTTGACCGGCACGGAAGTGAAGGCCGTCAAGGACGGCAACGTCCAGCTCAAAGACGCGTACGCCGAAGTCCGCAACAACGAAGCCTGGCTGGTGAACGCGCATATCAGCCAGTATTCGCACGGCAACCGCGAGAATCACCTCCCCGTACACAACCGCAAACTGCTGCTGCATCGCCGGGAGATCGACAAACTGCTGGGGCAGACCCGCGAGAAGGGCCTGCTGCTGATTCCCACCAAGATGTACCTGAAAGGCGGCCGGATCAAGTGCGAGCTGGCCGTGGCCAAGGGCAAGAAACTGCACGACAAACGGGAAAGCGAACGGAAGAAGACGGCGGAGAACGAGGCTCGCGCGGAAATGCGGCGGCGGGCGTAGTGAGGGGGCGGTGCCCAGCCCTGGTGAAAATTTCGACAACCGGCGCCAAATGCTGTTCGCCGTCGGCTATAATGCGTATTACGGAGTCTGAAAGTCCTGAATCGATTCCTAACCCTCGAAAGCCATGAGCATAAGACTATCCAACGGAAGTGAAATTCCTATCGAGATGCACAAGGTTCGGATTGTGCAGAAGACAAGGCTTGCCCCGGTTCGCGAAAGGCTCCGGGCCATGGAGGAAGCAGGCTACAACACGTTCCTGCTGCGCTCCCGCTCGATTTTTATCGACATGCTGACAGACAGCGGCACGAATGCCATGTCCGACAACCAACTGGCGGCGATGATGCAGTCCGACGATGCATACGCCGGGTCGGAGAGCTTCTACAAGCTGGAAGAATCGGTTCGCGAGATCTTCGGCTACCAGTATGTCATGCCCACCCACCAGGGCCGCGCCGCCGAGCACCTGCTGGCCAAGACTTTCGTGAAGCCCGGCCACATCGTGCCGATGAATTATCACTTCACCACCACCAAGGCGCACTTCGACCTGGCGGGTGGAAAGGTGCTGGAGCTTTATGGGCCGGAAGCCCTGATCACCGAAAGCTCGTACCCGTTTAAGGGCAACATGGACCTCGGCCGGTTGCAGGCCGCCATTGAAAAGGCCGGGCCGGCGAATGTGTCGTTCGTGCGTATGGAGGCCACGACCAACTTGATTGGCGGCCAGCCGTTTTCGCTCGAAAACCTGCGCGCCGTGAAGGCGCTGATCGAGCCTCTGGGGATCTTCTTGGTGGTAGATGGCAGCCTGATATCGGAGAACGCCTACTTCATCCGCCAGCGCGAGCCGGGATACGAGAACGCCTCCATCCGCGACATCATCCGCGAAATCATGTCGGTGGCCGACTTGTGCTACCTTTCCGGCCGCAAGAGCTGCAGCGTGCGCGGCGGAATGATCGCCACCAATCGCAAGGACCTGTTCGAAGCGATTCGACCCTGGCTGCCGGTGTACGAGGGCTTCTATACCTATGGCGGCATGTCGTCGAAGGAAATCGAGGCCATGGCGGTGGGCATCCGCGAGATGACGGAGCTGGAAGTAGCCGGCGCGTCCGCCGACGCGATCAAGTATTTCGTTTGCCTGCTGCAAACCAAGGGGATCCCGGTGGTGACGCCTCCCGGAGGGCTGGCCTGCCATGTGGATGCCATGCGCTTCATCGACCACGTTCCGCAGTCCGAGTATCCCGCCGGCGCGCTGGGAGCGGCGGTATTTATCACCTCGGGAATCCGAGGCATGGAACGCGGCTCGGTCTCCATGGATCGCGACAAGGAAGGCAACGATGTGCCGGCGGACATGGAGTTGCTCCGCCTGGCGGTTCCACGGCGCGTGTACACCATGTCGCACTTCCAATATGCGGCGGACCGTCTGAAGTGGCTCTACGACCATCGCAAGATGATCGGCGGCCTGGAGTTCTACGAAGAACCTCCCGTGCTGCGGTTCTTCGGCGGCAAAATGAAGCCGAAGGGCGACTGGGGCGCCACGTTGGCCGAGGCGTTTGAAGCGCATTTCGGACCGGAGTGCTGAGGGCTGCGAGATAGCTCTTTCGCCCCCTGCGGGGCTGACACATTTTGTACACATCCGTTGTACACTACAAATGTGAAGTCGTTAAACGTTTCCGAATTCCGCAAGCAGTGCCTGCCATTACTGGAGCATCTCCCCGCCGAAGGAGTTCTGGTGACCAAACGCGGCAAGCCGATCGCCAGGGTAGCGCCGGTCCGCACGGATGGCGCCGAGTTGATTGGCAGCCTGGCCGGGGCTTTCGAGATCCGAGGCGACATCCTCTCGACCGGAGAGGCGTGGGATGCTGAATCTTGATACGCACATCCTGCTTCATGCGCTTCATGGCACGGTGACCTTGCGCGAGAAGGCAGCGCTTTCCAAAGACCGCTGGGGGATATCGTCCATCGTGCTCTGGGAAATCGCCACCCTCTACAGGCTGAAAAGGATTACGCTTTCACTGGACCATCCGTTGCTATTGAACGCGCTGGCTCAGTTGGAGATCTGGCCGATCAGCCGGGAGGTTTGTCTGAACATTGCCGCGCTGGACTTCCGGAGCGATCCGGCCGATGAGCTGATCGCCTCCACAAGCCTGACTTACGGCGCGCCGCTCATGACTCGCGACAAGAAGATCCGCGCATCGAAGGTCATCCGGATTCTGTGAACGCTCTGCCCATACTCACCGCCATCACGCGTCCGGTCAGCGCCTCCATCAACCGCTGCGAGCTGGGCTATCTGCCGCGCCGGGAAATCGATTTTCAAAAAGCGGCCGCGCAGCACGCCGAATATGAAGCCTGCCTGGCAGGGCTCGGCTTGCGGGTAGTTTCACTTGCCCCGGAGCCGGACCTCCCCGACGCGGTTTTCGTGGAGGATCCTGCCATAGTGGTCGGTGAAGTCGCCATCGTCACTCGCATGGGAGTTGTTTCCAGGCGTCCGGAAGCTGAAAGCGTGGCGCGGGAGCTGGCGCGCTACAGGCCTGTGCGCTGGCTGCGGGAACCGGCCACCCTGGACGGAGGCGACGTCATGCATGCCGGATCGGCCCTGTACGTGGGTTCCTCGCGGCGGACCAACGCCGCCGGCATCCGGCAATTGGCGGATGAGCTGGAGCCTTTCGGCTACGCGATGGCGCCGGTCGAAGTCCGCGATTGCCTGCACATGAAATCCGCCTGCTGTTATCTCGGCAACGAGACTATCCTGGCGAACCGCGCCTGGATCGACCCGGCGCCTTTCCGGAATTTGCGCATCCTGGACGTGGCGCCCGAAGAGCCGTGGGCCGCCAATGTTCTGGCGATTGGGGAATCCGCGATCCTTCCATCGTGTTTTCCCGCCACCCGTCGAATCCTCGAGCGCGCCGGCTGGAACGTCATCCCCGTGGACGTCTCGGAGATCATGAAAGCCGAAGGCGGCGTCACCTGCATGAGCCTGATCTTCGAAGCTCAGCTTTAAGCCAGCACTCTCTCGATGACCTGCATGTTCTTCAAGGCCTCCTCCAGGGGCACGGGAACTTGCCCATCCTCTTGAATGGCCCGCGAAAAAGCGTCCCCTTGCACGGTGTACTGGTCGCACGGGGAGAACTCTTCGGTCTCCACCCCGCCCGCTCCATCGTCGATGCGCAGGAAGCTCGGCCGGTCCGGCGCCGGGTTGAACGGCATCTCGATTTCCATGCGCGCCTTGGTTCCGAAGAATTGCATGCTCTGGTAATACACAAGCTGCATCCCGCAGGTGAAGATGGATTGACCCGAAGGAAACTCCAGCACCGCCGAAGCCAGCCGGTCCACCTTCATCGCGGGATCGCGTTCCACGGCGGCGGACACCTTCACCGGTTCTTCTCCATACATCCAGCGCGAGATGAAGATTGGATAACAGCCAATGTCCATGACCCCGCCCCCGCCCCACTCCAGGATGTTGCGAACGTTCTTCGGGTCGTCGTTGTAATAACTGAAGCACCCCACAATCGAACCGAGGCGTCCGAGCCGCCCCGAGCGCACCAACTCCTTTGCGCGCACCCACCGGGGAGCGGTTGCCACCATAAACGCTTCGCCGATTTTCACCCCGGCGCGGTCGCGGGCGGCTATCAAATCGCGGCACTCGGCGCTGGTCAGCGAGATGGGCTTCTCGCAGAGCACGTGTTTGCCCGCCTCGGCGGCCTTGATGGACCAAGGCACGTGCAAATGGTTGGGGAGGGGGTTGTAGATGGCGTCGATATCGGGATCGGCCAGCAGTTCTTCATATGCCCCATAGGCCTTCGGGATGCCCAGCGCCAGCGCGGCGTCTTCGGCTTTGCGGCGGTCGCGCGACGCGATGGCGGTGATTTCGGCGCGGGCGCACGCCTGCATCGCCGGTATGACCTTCGCCGTGGCAATGTTCGCGACGCCCAGGACGCCCCAACGGATTCGGTTGCTCATAGGAATGAACTCTCGATAAGCACCAGTGTACTGCCGCGCCCGCATTGGTACACTACCTCCGATGGTACGTTGTTCCAGTTGCGCAACCGAGAATCCCCCCAGTAGCCGTTTCTGCGGGAACTGCGCCGCGCCGTTACCGTCCGCCGCCATGGATTTCGAAACCCAGACGGTGGCCCGTCCCGCGCCCCCGGTCAGCCGCCCGTCGTCGCCGGGCTTGTCTTCGAGCGCTCCCGACGAAGGCCGCTTCCCCCCTGGTACCCTCCTACTGGACCGCTACCGCATCGTCGCCTTGCTGGGAAGGGGCGGCATGGGCGGCGAGGTCTATCGGGCTACCGATCTCAAATTGGGCCAATCCGTCGCGCTGAAGTTCCTCCCACAAGACGCCATCCGGGACGAGCGCGCGCTGGCCCGCTTCCACGACGAGGTCCGCATCGCTCGCCAGGTGTCCCATCCCAACGTATGCCGCGTTTACGATATCGGCGAAATCGAGGGGCAGCGCTTTCTCTCGATGGAGTACGTGGACGGCGAGGATCTCGCCTCCCTGCTGCGCCGCATCGGACGCGTGCCTACCGACAAAGCCCTCGAAATCGCGCGCAAGATCTGTGCCGGCTTGGCGGCCGCGCACGATAAAGGCGTCCTGCACCGCGATCTGAAGCCCGCCAACGTCATGCTGGACGGCCGCGGCAACGTGCTCATCGCGGATTTCGGACTGGCGGCCATCGGCGGCCAGGTGCAGGCCCATGAGATCCGCCACGGAACCCCGGCCTACATGGCGCCCGAGCAACTGGCCGGAAAAGAGGTCACGGTCAAGAGCGATATCTACGCCTTGGGGTTGTTGCTCTACGAGATCTTCGCCGGAAAGCGGGCGTTCGATGCCGGCACCCTCGCCGAGTTGATCAAACTGGAAGAGACCACGCCGCCCCCCAGTCTGGTCACGCTGGTGAAGGACATCGATCCCGCCATCGAGCGTGTCATTCTGCGCTGCCTGGCGCCGGACCCGCGCAACCGGCCGGTTTCCGCGCTGTCGGTGGCCGCGGCGCTGCCCGGCGGCGACCCCGTTGCGGCGGCTCTGGCGGCGGGAGAAACCCCTTCCCCCGACATGGTGGCGGCCTCCGGCGAAACCGAGGGCCTGCGGCCTCGCACAGCCATGGCCCTGCTCGCGGCCGTGGCGGCGGGATTGATCCTCGTGGCGTGGCTCACCGCCAAGTCGACCTTGCTGGAAAAGATCCCGTTCGAGACGCCCCCGGAGGCGCTCTCCGTAAAGGCCGCGGACCTGGCCCGGAGCCTGGGGTACGCGGACCGCGCCAGAGGCGCCGCCAGCGGCTACAGCACGGACAACGACTACACCGACTGGCTTCCGAATTTCGACCCGTCGCCTGCGCGTTGGGCCAATCTCGGCGCCGGTCAGCCCGCGGTTGTGTACTTCTGGAGCCGCCAAAGCCCGCGCTACTTCGATCCCGGCTACGACCTCCAGGTTTCCGAAGACCGTCCCGCAATGGAGGTTTCCGGCGAATTGCAGGTTTCGCTTGACACCGCCGGCCGCCTGCTCCTGTTCAAGGCTGTTCCGCCGCAGAAGGAAGAAGCCAAAGGCCCTCCGCCCGCCGCCAATTGGAATGCGCTCTTCGCGGCGGCGGGACTAGACCCAACCAAGTTCCAGCCCGCCGACCCGCAATGGACCCCGCTCGCCGCGTTCGACGCGCGCGCCGCCTGGACCGGCGCCTATCCCACCGCGCCCAAGATCCCGCTCCGCGTGGAAGCCGCTTCCTGGCGCGGCAAGCCGGTCTTTTTCAAGCTGATTTCGCCGTGGACCCGTCCGGGCCGCATGCAGGAAACCGAAACCGGCGCCGGTAAGCGCGCCCGCCAATTCCTGTCCCTCACGGTGGTCTGCATTCTGGTGTTGGCCGCCGCGTTTATGGCGCGCCGGAACACCCGCCTCAAACGCAGCGACGTCCGTGGGGCCGCGCGCCTTGCCGGGTTTGTGTTCGCGGCCTACGCGCTGGAGTTTCTTTTGTCCATGTACCATCTGCCTGATGCCGACGAGCTCGGCCTCATCGCCGATGCCGTCAGCAAGGCGCTCTTCCAGGCGGCCGTCGTGTGGATTCTCTACCTGGCAGTGGAGCCGTTCGTTCGCCGCCTGTGGCCCCAGACCATCGTTTCCTGGAGCCGCATCCTTGGCGGCAAGCTGCGCGACCCGCTGGTCGGCGGGGACATCCTCATCGGCGTGGCCTTCGGGCTCTTTTGGTGCGTTCTATTCGATCTGATGTTCCTCTACGACCAGATGCGCGGGGGAGCGCCTCATCCGGGGGGCCTCGATACGCTGCTCGGGGTACGCTTCATGGCGGCGGGATTCTTAAGTCAACTGGCCTCCGCCGTGGTGTTCGCATTCGGCACGTTCTTCCTGATGTTTCTGCTGCGCCTGGTTCTGCGAAAGCAATGGCTGGCGGCGGCCGTTTTTGTGGCGCTCTTAACCGCCAACGGAGCCTTATCCTATGCCGAGCTCTGGACAATTCCGGTGTTCGTTGTGGTCTACGCCGTACTCGCGCTGCTGCTTCTGCGCTACGGGATCGTGCCGCTCATCGTGAGCGTCCTCACGGCCGATTGCCTGCTCAACGCCCCCATCACCCTGGACTTTTCCGCTTGGTATATCGCCAGTTCCCTGGTAAGCCTGCTGCTGTTTCTAGGCATCGCTCTTTACGGCTTCCGCTGCACCGTGGCCGGCAAGCCCCTCTTCGAATTGGAATAACCGAACCGGCGCTACAGTTGCGACAGGGCCCAGCGGGCGTGGGCTGCCACTTGGGGGTCGGCGGATTGCGCCAGGCGCTCCAGCGGTGTGCGAAATTCGGGGCGGCAGCCATTGCCCATGGCGACAGCCACGTTCCGAAGGAAGCCGAAGTAGCGCGCGCGCGTCACGGGCGTCCCGCGAAACATGGCGCGGAATTCTTCCTCGCCGAGACCGGCCAGCTTTTCGAGCGGCGGTTCAAAGAGCCGGGGAGTGAAGGCGGGGTCCGGGCTGGACGGAGCGCGCCGGTTCCAGGGGCAAACGTCCTGGCAGATATCGCACCCAAAAACATGGGCTCCGATGCCCGCGCGCCGGTCCTCGGGGATGCCGCCGCGCAGCTCGATGGTGAAGTAGGAAATGCAAAGGCGCGAATCCACCGCGTAGCCCGAGCCCGCCGGCGCCGGCACAATGGCCGCGGTGGGACACGCATCGATGCAGCGGCGGCAGGTTCCGCAGCGGTCCGGCGGCGGGGCGTCCGGCGCGATCTCCAGGGACACCAGCAACTCGCCCAGGAAGAACCACGACCCGGCGCCCTGATGGATCAGGCAGGTGTTTTTGCCGATCCATCCCAGGCCTGCCAGGCGGGCGTAGGAACGTTCGAGCAGCGGCGCGGTATCCACCGAGATTCGGGATTCGAAGCCGGGGCCGGCGCGCTCTCCGATCATGGCATCCAAGCGCTCCAGGCCACGGCGCATGAGGACGTGGTAATCGTCGCCCCAGGCGTAGCGCGAGATCCAGGCGAGTTCCGGGTGGTTGTAGCGCGTGGAATACGGCCAGGGCGTGTTGTAGAGCCGCCCGACGCAAACGATGGAGCGCGCCGACGCCAGCAGATTGCGGGGATCGTCGCGGAGATCCGCGCGGCGGTCCGTCAGGTAGCCCATTTCACCGGCGAAACCGGCATCCACCCAGGCGCGGTTGCGCAGCCGGTCGGCGGCGGGCAGGGCGGCCGCCACCCCGGACAGATCGAAGCCGCAGGCGCGCGCCAACTCCCGAATTTCAGCGGACGTCAAATTTCCAGCCCCACCGACCGCATCAGCTCGATGGCGTTGCTCTTGCGCACGACGCCGGGCCGCAGGGCGTAGTCGAAGTGCATCTGGCCATTCTCGAGGCGGTCTTCGAAATGCACGTTACAAGCGCGCTCCGCGAGGCTATCGGCAATACTGGCCAAGGCGAGATCGTGGGTGGTAATCAAACCGATGGCGCCGCGCTTCACCAAGCCGCGCACCAGCGCTTCGGCCCCGATGCGACGGTCGTGCGAATTGGTGCCGTGCAGGAACTCATCCACCAGAAAGAGCACGGGAATGGGCCCGCCGGCAGCGGCATCCAGAATCTGTCTGAGGCGCAGGATTTCGGCATAGAAACGGGACACGCCGCCCTGGAGCGAATCCGTGACAAGGATGGACGCCCCCATGGCCAGGGGCGAAATCCGCAGACGCCGCGCACGCACCGGCGCTCCCGCCTGCGCCAGCAAGACGTTCACCCCGAGAGTTCGCAACAGCGTGCTCTTGCCCGACATATTCGACCCGCTAACCACCATGACGCGCAGATCGCCGCCCAGCCGAACGTCGTTGCGCACCACGCGGTCCTCGGGGATGAGCGGGTGGCCGATGCCCTCGGCTTCCAGCCATGGCCCATTTTCGGTGAACTCGGGGAATGGGTCTGCGGAATGCTCGAAAGCGTGGCTGGCGAGCGAGCACAGGGCTTCGATGTCGCCAACGGCCGTGAGCCAGCGCCGAACGGCGTGGCCCGATTCGCGCCGCCAGCCCTCCACCGCGAATGCCAGGTGGGTGGTCCAAAGCACGAAAGGCTCGGCCACCCGCACCAGGACGTGGTCGCTCGAATCCAGGTACTCGGTGAGCCTGGAGAGCCGGGCCATGCGCCGCGAGGGCGGGCTGCCCGCCACGTTCAGGGACTCTCGCAAGGCGGCCAGCAGCGGCGAACGGAAGCTCTCCCGCTCGATCCGTACGAGCGTCTCGGAGAGCAGCTTCAGCTCATGTGCCGCTTCCTCCACCGCCGCGACCACGGGTCCCACTTTCTTCCGGAAGCGGTAGAGAAAACTTCCGTTCACCAGGAGGGAAACCAGGAAGAAATCGCGGAGCAAGACGGAGGCGGGCTCGGATATGCGCAGGAAGCCCAGGCGGGCCGCTTCGAATGTGAAGAAAGCCGCCACGCCGAGCAATCCCAACGCGGTCAGCGCCCAAGTGCCCGCTTGCGCGAGTCCCGGGCCTAGCAGCGGCGGCGCTTCGCCCCATGCGGCCAGCGCCACAGGGTCCACCGCGGTGCGAGCCTCTTCGGCGAGGATGGCCAGTTCTTCGCGCAGATCCACGCGGGTACGCAACTCCTCGACCGCCTCTTGCCGCGCGCGCACCGTGGCAGGCGGGGCGGGGGAGAGCAGCCACCGCGCCAGCGCGTCCTCCCCCACGTGAGTCCGCGCCGTGGAGATCAACTCGAAGAGCGAACCTTTTCCGAAGAGGTCGAGATCGCGCGCGTAGGGATGGGCCGGATCGAGGTAGCGGTCGCCGGGCTCTCCGGTTCCAGCCCAGCGCCCATCGAGACGCGCCAAACCGCGCTCGAAAAAGCGGGCCGCGCGCCGCCGCCGTTCGAGGACGCGCAAGAGGCGCTCGTGCCGCACCGCCAGGAAGATGAAGACCACCAGGGGAATGGCCGCCCATAGAATGGAGACGAAGCGCTGGAATAGAGCCATCCCGACGATCACGGCGCCGCACGCCACGGCCGCCAAACGCCAATAGCCGAGGGCGCGATGCTTGCGCTCGCGGGAGGCGATCTCGGCCTGCCGTTCCGCGAGCAGTCGTGAATAGGTGGAGCGGGGATCGGGATTCATCGGTCTCCCTTATTCTCTCTCGGACCGGGGTCGGCGGGTCGGCAGCCGGACGGCGCTACCATGTTAGGAATAAGACAATGGCTACTCAAATATCAAGTTTGCCGGAACCGCCGGAACCTTTTCTTCCCGGCTCGAACGAAGTTTTGCTGGTCGCGAGCGGCGATTCGCGGCCCAGCGCCAATGAAACCTGCTGGCCGGCGCAGGCCGACATGGAACGCAAACTAACCGCGGCGTTCGCCGCCGAAGGAATCGCAGTGCGGCGCGCGCACCCGTACGACCCGGAAACGCGCCACGGCTTTCTATCGAGCCAGCGCATGGGCATGGACGTATTCGCGAACATCCACCCGGAAGCGCGCGTGGTGGTGGCCGAAGCCGTGTGGCAGTACAGCCACCATGTGCTCCCCGGACTGCGCAGCCACCGCGGGCCTATTTTGACGGTGGCTAACTGGTCCGGACAGTGGCCTGGCCTGGTGGGCATGCTGAACCTGAACGGAAGCATGTACAAGGCGGGCGTGCCGTTCGCGACGATTTGGAGCCTGGACTTCACGGACGATTTCTTCCGGCGCGGTTTGCGCCAGTGGCTGGCCAGCGGGCGCGTGGAACACGACGCCAGCCACGTCCGGCCGCTCGACCCGGCCGCCATTCCGGAAGCGGAGGCCGCGGTGGGCCGCCAACTGGCGCGCGATCTGCGGCGGCGCAAGGCCATCATGGGTATTTTCGACGAAGGCTGCATGGGCATGTATAACGCCATCGCCGACGACGAGTTGCTGAACCCGTTGGGGATCTACAAGGAGCGGCTCAGCCAGTCCGCGCTGGTGGCCAGGATGCGAGGGGTGGCCTCGAAAGATGCCCGGAAGGTGCGCCGTTGGTTGGACAAACGCGGCATGCGATTCGCAACCGGGCCTAATCCCGAGAGCGACCTGACAGACGGCCAGATCCTCGAGCAATGCAAAATGTACATTGCGGCGATCCGCATGGCCCACGAGTTTGGCTGCGACCTGATCGGCATCCAGTACCAGCAGGGGCTCAAGGACATGGTCCCGGCTTCGGACCTGACCGAAGGACTGCTGAATAATCCCGACCGCCCGCCGGTGGCAAGCGAATCCGGGACGCCGCTGTACCCGGGCCAGGCGCTGCCGCACTTCAACGAGGTGGACGAATGCGCTGGCGTGGACGCGCTGATCACCAACCGGGTCTGGCGCGCACTGGGGCTCGACCCCTCCACCACGCTGCACGACGTTCGATGGGGCGAGCATTATTCCGGTGACGGAATCGACGACTTCGTATGGGTGTTTCAGATCTCCGGCGCGGTCCCCGCTTCGCATCTGGTGGGCGGGTACGGGGGAGCCGTCAGCGAGAGGCAGCCGCCTATGTATTTCAGGCTCGGGGGCGGTACGTTGAAGGGTGTTTCGAAGCCGGGCGAGCTGGTCTGGAGCAGGGTTTTTGTGGAAGGCGGGGCGCTGCACTGCGACATGGGCCGCGCCACGGCCATCAGCCTGCCCGAGGCGGAGACCATGCGGCGCTGGGCCGAAACCACGCCGCAATGGCCCATCATGCATGCGGTGCTGCATGGGGTGACGCGCGACGGGTTCATGGCGCGGCACCGCGCCAACCACATCAACGTGGCGTACGCGCCCAGCGCCGCGGAAGCTAACCGCGCCTTGGCTGCGAAGGCCGCCATGTTCGACGAACTGGGGGTCGCGGTGCATTTGTGCGGGCGGGTGGAGCTGGGCTGAGGCTACAGCGGGATGTTCCCGTGCTTCTTCCGCGGCATGGTATCCACCTTGTTTTCCAGCATGCGTAACGCGCTGATCACGCGCGGGCGGGTTTCGTGCGGCTCGATCACATCGTCCACGTAGCCGCGCTCGGCGGCCACGAACGGGTTGGCGAAGCGATCACGGAATTCTTCCACTTTCTGCCGCCGCACCTCTTCGCCGCCGGCCGCCAACTCACGCCGGTAGACAATGTTTACCGCGCCCTCCGGTCCCATCACGGCAATCTCCGCAGAGGGCCAGGCCAGGTTTACGTCCGTGCGGAGGTGTTTGGATCCCATCACGCAATAGGCGCCCCCGTAAGCCTTGCGCGTGATCACCGTCACCTTGGGCACGGTGGCTTCTGCGTAAGCGTAAAGCAGCTTGGCGCCCTGCCGGATGATGCCGCCGAACTCCTGCTCGGTTCCGGGCAGGAAGCCGGGCACGTCTTCGAAGGTCAGCAGCGGAATGTTGAAAGAGTCGCAAAAACGAACGAATCGCGCCCCTTTAACCGACGAGTTCATATCCAGGCAGCCCGCCAGAAACGCCGGCTGGTTGGCCACCACTCCGATGGAACGCCCGCCCATGCGCGCGAAGCCCACCACCAGGTTCCTGGCCCAGTGCTCGTGCACTTCGAAAAACTCGCCCCCGTCCACCACGCGGTGAATCACGTCCTTGATGTCGTAAGGCTGGTTGGATTCCGCCGGCACGATGGCGTCGAGCGCCGCGTCCATGCGGTCGGCCGGATCGGAGCAGGCGCGGCGCGGCGGGTCCTCGCGGCAATTCTGCGGCAGGTACCCGAGCAGCGCGCGTATCATCCGCAGGCATTCCGCGTCGCCGGCCGCCTTGAAGTGGCCCACGCCGCTGACGGCGTTGTGCGTCATGGCCCCGCCCAGCTTTTCCTTGGTGACGTCTTCGTGCGTCACCGTTTTGATCACGTCGGGACCGGTCACGAACATGTAGCTGGTCCCCTCCACCATGAACACGAAATCGGTGATGGCGGGCGAATACACGGCCCCACCGGCGCACGGCCCCATAATGGCGGAGATCTGCGGAATCACGCCGCTCGCCAGCGTGTTGCGCAGAAAGATGTCCGCATAACCCGCCAGCGACATGACGCCTTCCTGAATGCGCGCGCCCCCCGAATCGTTCAGTCCGATCACCGGCGCTCCGGTCTTCAGCGCCAGGTCCATGATCTTGCAGATCTTCTGCGCGTTGGATTCGGAAAGCGAGCCTCCCAGCACGGTGAAGTCCTGCGCGAACACGTAGACCAGGCGGCCCTCGATGCGGCCGTAACCGGTTACGAAACCGTCGCCCGGAACCACCTGCTCCTCCATGCCGAAATCGCGGCACCGGTGCGTGACCAGCTTGTCGACCTCTTCGAACGAGTTCCCGTCGAGCAGCAGCTCGATGCGTTCCCGCGCGTTGAGCCGGCCCTCGCCATGTTGGCGGGCTTGGCGCTCGGGCCCCCCGCCCTGTTCGGCGGCCGCATGCCGGCGGCGCAATTCGTCGAGGCGATTCATGCCACCCTCTCCCTCACCTGGAACTCCAGCTTCCAGCGCCGCCCGTCGCGCGCCACGCACCAGAGTTGCAGCACGCCAGTCTCGGTGACCACGCTTTCGAAGGAAACCGGCGTCACCTCGGAGGCGTTATCGGCGCCCTGGAAACTCACTTCCATGGGCGACAGCTCCTGCAGTTCGTCGCCGAAATCTTCGATCAAATCGCCCGGTTGGTCGTCCTTGCGCACGGTGGATGTGAAGAAGCGGAACTCCGCCGGGGCGCCTACCACCAGGCCGAATTCCCGTCCGGGAATGTGCACGTCCGTGCCTTCTTCCATGCCGAACGGAACCACCGTGAGCGCCTTCAGCGGAGCGGCAAAACCGGGAACCGACGGCATGGAGCTTTCAATGCCGACGTAGTAGGTGCGCGGCACGCCGCCGCGTATGCGCACGCCGCGCCCGCGCCGCGCCAGGCCATAATACGCCGCGCCGCGCGACACCGCGTGCATCAGGTCCTCGCCGGCCAGCGGCTTCACCGGGTCCATGCCCTCTTCCGCCAGCCAGGCGTCGAGCGCGCCCGTGATACGCTCGCGAACCAGCGCGGCGTTGAGCACGCCTCCGTTGAAGAGCACGTGCGTGGGACATGCCAGGCCGCTCCGTCCACGCCGCACCGCGCCCTGTTCGGAGGTGGCGGCCTGCTGCCGCAGGAAACGCGCCATCTGCCGGGTAATCGCGGGATCGGCGGCGTACGGCAAGCCGATTTCCTGCAGCCCGGCGCGCCGCTGCCGCAGGGGCATCTCCGTGCTCGCAACGGCCGGCAGGAATCCCTCGCCCAGCACGCGGTCGATATCCTCGCGCAAGAGCGAAGCTTTAATCGTGCCGCCCACCAGGCCCGTCCCCTTGCCCAGGATGGTCACCGCCTGTTCCTTGGCCTTGGAACCCGGTTCCAGCAGCTTCTCCTTGGCCGCCCGGCAGTTGTTCCAGAGCGCCTGCATCTGGAAGCTGTCGATGCGCGTTCCCTTTTGCGCCAGCCGTTCGGCCACCACGCTCGCCAGCGCCAGGTCGATGTTGTCGCCCCCCAGCAGGATGTGCTCTCCCACCGCCACGCGGCTGAGCGCCAGCTCGCCCTCGCTCTCCGTGACCGCGATCAGCGTGAAGTCGGTAGTGCCGCCGCCGATATCCACCACCAGAATCAAATCGCCCACGCTGACGCGCTCGCGCCAGTCCGCATGCCGTTCCACCCAGGCGTAAAACGCCGCTTGCGGCTCTTCGAGCAGGGTAATGTTTTCGAAGCCGGCCTGTTTGGCGGCCTCCTCGGTCAGCTCGCGCGCCACCGCGTCGAAGGAAGCCGGCACGGTCACCAGCGCCTGTTGCGCTGCGAATGGCGCATCCGGCGGCATTTTGGCGTCCCACGCATGCCGCAAGTGCTCCAAATAGCGGCGGCTGGCTTCGACCGGCGAGATCTTCGGTACGCCTTCAGGAGCGCGGAACGGCAGCAGCGCGGCCGTGCGGTCCACCCCGGAGTGCGAAAGCCACGACTTGGCCGAGGAAACCAGCCGCCCGGCATTCTCCACCCCGCGCTTCTGCGCCAGCCTGCCCACCACGAACCCGCTACCCTCGTCCCACGGCAACGCGATGCTTCCCGCCGGGAAATCGGATGGCCCAGGCAGATAGAGGAATGACGGCAGCAGGTCTTGATCGCGCACTTCGCCGGGATTCACCAATTGCGGAATCCCCATCAATTGCACGTTCGCGGGCGCGAACGGATCGGCATCCGCCTTGACCTCCGCATAGGCCAGCGCGCAATTGGTGGTGCCCAAGTCGATGCCGATTACGTATTTCGGTTGCAACGCGTCTCCAGACCTTTAAGGATAGCCAATTACGGACCTAACCCCCGCGCTCCTCCAGCAGCCGGGATTCGGCAAAGCCTCAGGCGGCGCGCCGGGGGAGCACCTCTCGCTCGATCCGTCCCCCCAGCGCGTCCTCAGCGGCGGCCAGATCATACGTGGCCTGGAGATTTACCCACATCTGGGCGGAGGTTCCGAAATAGCGGCCCAGGCGCAGCGCCGTGTCGGCCGTGATGCCCCTCTGGCCCTTTACGATGCCTCCGATCCGGTTCGCGGGCACGCGCAGGGCCAGGGCGAGAGCGTTAACGGTCAAACCGGCTTCACGCAGTAGATCCTGCAATACCTCACCTGGGTGGATCGGGGGCAGGCGCTTTTGTTGTTTGGTAGTCATCTCAACGCTCCTAGTGATAATCCACGATCTCGATGTTATGGGCGTCTCCGTCCCGCCAATGGAAACAGATGCGGAACTGGTCGTTGATCCGAATGCTGTGTTGCCCTTTGCGATCTCCTTTGAGGGCTTCCAGGCGGAGACCCGGCAGATTCAGATCGCCAAGCGAAGTTGCCGCGTCCAAAAGGGTCAGCCGGACGCGGGCCGCCTTCTCAATCGTTTGGAATCGTCGGCTGAACTTTCGATCCAGTAGCTGCTGTACTTCCCTGTCCCGGCAGGAACGGATCATACGACTCTTATAATACGCTATCCGTACAACCCCACGCAAGAGATGCTGCCACTAGCGCCGCGCCCAATCGTGGGGCAGGATGTCATCCTGCGCGGCGGTTGCCAACCGCCGCGCGCGCCGATTG
>OBLW0100000350.1_pt1 | contig 39416 bp, 35 predicted proteins | sample 1520161 | NCBI WGS metagenome assembly OBLW01 (sample SAMEA3539309, study PRJEB22396) | soil metagenome | biome: tundra; feature: field; material: soil | place: USA | collected 2010-05 | depth 0.15 m
TGCCTATCCCCGCCACCTACGTAATCGCAAAAGACCACAAAGTCCTCTTCGCCGAGGCCCACGCCGACTTCCGCGTCCGCCCCGAGCCCGAAGAAGCATTAGCCGCCGCCTTCGCCCACCACAGCCGCTAGCACAGCTCTTGTTTTGAAAGGGTGCGGCTTTAGCCGCGCCATTAAACTTCCCTTCCAAGTAAATGCTGTCATCCTGAGCATCCTGACTCGCCGCCGCGAGTTACGTCCCGGGATGAAGCGGCGCCGATTCTCCCCCAAAAGCTTCCGTGCCCCATCCTTTCGCCTTTTTTCTAGCGAAAGGGTGGGATACCACGTCACTCAGTCAGCCCGTTCATCAGGAGCGGAGCGCAGCACAGTCGAAGGACCTGGGTTACTTTTGTTCTTGCTGTTGCTTTTGAAATCTTTCCTAAGAAATAAGATCAAATAACCTAACTTATCCACTCTTTAATCAAAGCTTCTGCTTGCCCCAAACTAACTCCCCGCAACAAAAACACCTTACTCCGCGATAACTCCCCACTTACTAACTCCACATAACTCTTGGGCACCTCAAACGTCTCCGCCAGAAAATTAATCAGGGCCAAGTTAGCCCGTCCCTCAATCGGCGGAGCCTGCACCGCAATCTTCAGTTGCGCCGCCGCTCCCTCGCCATAAACCCCACTGACCGACGTTCTCTTCGCCCCCGGCTGCGCGCGAACCGCCAGCGTCACGCCGCCCTGCACACTGCGCAGCATTACTCTTCCCCTGTCCACGGCGCGCGCTTTCCAAACAGCGCCGTCCCGATGCGAATCCGCGTCGCACCTTCCGCAATCGCCACCGCAAAATCCCCGCTCATCCCCATCGACAACACATCCAGCTTCAATCGCGGATGCGCCGCAGCCCACCGCTCCCGCCACTCGCGCAAACTGCGGAAGCAAGCCCGCGTAACTTCCTCCGCCACGCCCCACGGCGCAATCGTCATCAGCCCCCGCGTCTCCAAATGCACCAAATCCGGCAACCGCTCCAACAGCCTCGCCGCATCGTCAGACTCCGGCTCCAACCCCGCCTTCGTCTCCTCCGGACTCAGCTTCACCTCAATCAACACCGGCAGCCGCTTCCCCAATTTCCCCGCAGCTTCATTCAACCTTTCCGCCAGCCGCAAAGAATCAACCGAATCAATCCCGTCAAACAGTTCCACCGCGCGCGCCGCCTTGTTCGATTGCAAATTCCCGATCAGGTGCATTCGGACCTGCGCAGCCGCATCCCGCCGCAGCCCCTCCAACTCACCAGCCTTCAGGGAAAACTCCTGCACCCGGTTCTCCCCAAACAGCCGCAACCCAAGCTCCGCGGCCTCAGCAATCGTTTCCGCCGGATACGTCTTCGACACCGCCATCAACTCCACCTCGCCGCGCCCGCGCCCCGCCGCCCGGCAAGCCTGCCCTATAGTCTCTTCCAGCCGTTCTAGATTCTCGGCAAGCGCCGTCATCGTTCTCCTGCTCTCATCCATCGTGTCCACACTGCATTCGCGTAACTCCACCACTGCAGCGCGCATCTAAACTAGAACTATGTGGACCGTAATTCTTCTCACCATCTCCAACATCTTCATGACCTTTGCCTGGTACGGTCATCTCCGCTTTCGCCATGAGGCGCTGTGGAAGGTCGTCCTCGTCAGTTGGTCAATTGCCTTCTTCGAGTACTGCTTCCAGGTCCCGGCCAACCGCATCGGAGCAGACCGCTTCTCACCCGTCCAGCTCAAGGTCATTCAGGAAGTTATTACCCTGATCGTCTTTGGCGTCTTCGTCACCTTTTACTTCGGCGAGCATCTGCGCTGGAACCACGCCGTCTCCGGACTCTTCCTCGTGGGAGCGGTCTTCTTCGCCTTCCATAATTTCTAATCCGGATTCGAGGGCGTAGTCGTCATGCGCGAGCGCGCGTTTTCAAGCCGGCCGACTACGGGCACGTGCTCCGCTGCCACGCCCAGCCCGAAGCGCGGCATGTTCGCGTAGATCGATTCATACTGCCCCGGCGCCACCGAATACGTTTCATGCCAGATACCCACCGACCCGTTCCCGCCAATGCGCCGGTTGAACTCCGCCCATGCCGGCAGATGCTGAGCGTCGCGCGCATGCGCGTACGCATGCAATTGCTCGAAGCTGCGCCAGTACTGGATCACTCCCACGCCGCGCCAGTACATGAAAAACTGCGCATGCAGCAAGCCCAGCTCCGGTTGCCGTTTCAACTCCGCAATCATCGGCGGCATCGCCTTGGCCACCCGTATCCAGCTCCGCAGCGCAAACAGCCGGTTCACCCGCATGCCGATGAGAAACACGACAAACGGTTCATTGCTCTGCGCGGCGTACCGGCCGGGGAACACTTGCGCCATCGAGCTTCTCCTTTATGCAGTCGTCTCAGTGCCCGTGCTCATCGAGAAACTTCTCCGCCTCCAGCGCCGCCATGCACCCCGACCCCGCTGCCGTAATCGCCTGCCGGTAGCGCCGGTCCTGTACGTCTCCGCACGCATACACTCCAGGAATCACCTGCCCGTTGTGCGTCGTCAGCACGTTGCTCAATGTCTTGATGTAGCCGTCCTCATCCAGGTCCATCTGTCCGACCAGCATCTTTGTATTCGGCACGTGCCCAATGCCGAGAAACAGCCCCTTGATCGCCAACTCATCCGCCACGCCCGTCTTCACATCCTTGAGCTTGAGCCCCTTCACATCCTTCTCTTCCACGCCCAGCACCTCTTCCACCACCGTGTTGGTGCGCAATTCGATATTCGGATGCGCGATCGCGCGGTCAAGCATGATCTTCGAAGCGCGGAATTGTTCGCGCCGGTGCAACAGCGTCACCTTGCTGGCAAAGCGGGTCAGGAACAGCGCTTCTTCCATTGCCGAGTCCCCTCCGCCCACGACTGCAATATCCTGGTCACGGAAGAAGGATCCATCGCACGTAGCGCAGCTTGAAACTCCATGCCCAATCAGCGCCTGCTCGCTTGGCAATCCCAGCCACCGAGCGCTCGCACCCGACGCCACAATCAGCGTGCGTGTATGAATCTCGCCCGTCGAAGTGATCAGCTTGATCGGCCGCGTCCCCAGTTCGACCTTGTTCAGGAGCGCATGCTGAAACGTCGCACCAAACCGCTCCGCCTGCTTCTTCATGTTGTCGATCAGGTCCGGCCCCTGAATCCCATCCGGCCAGCCTGGAAAGTTTTCCACCATCGTGGTAATCGAAAGCTGTCCCCCTGGCTCGTGACCCTCCAGAACCAGCGGTTTCAGTCCAGCGCGTGCGGTGTAAATGGCCGCCGTAAGCCCGGCGCAGCCCGAGCCAAGAATTACTGTGTCATGCGTTTCAGTCATATGGTTTCCCATCTCGATTTTAGATGCTTCCGCCCGCCCGCCGACTCACACCAGCCCCATCACACGAGCCCCGACCCCATCAGCCCGGGCCGCTCCTTCACCAGCTTCACCACCATCTCACCAAACAGCGTATTCGCCCACGCAAACCACGGCCGCGTAAACTTCCCCGCGTTGTCCTTGTCGAACGACTCGTGCATAAACCCGGTCCCTGCCGTCGTATCCCGCAGCCAGCGCAGGCACTGCCGAATTTCCTGCTCATCGGTCGAAGTCAGCGCCCGGTACATAATCGACATCGGCCACACCATATTCAAGCCCTCGTGCGGCCCGCCCACGCCTTCCGCAGCCCTGCCGCGGAAGAAATACGGATTCGACTCGCTCAGCACAAACTCCCGGGTTCGCCTGTACTGCGCATCCTCCAGCCCGCAGCAGCCAAGGTAGGGCAGGCTCAGCAATCCAGGCGCATTGGCATCATCCATCATCAGCGCGTTGCCATATCCGTCCACTTCATACGCCCATATCTCTCCGAACTTTGCGTGGTGCACTCTCCCGTGCATTTCCAGTGCGCGCTCCACTTCCGCAGCCAACTCCTCAGCAGCAGAAGCCAGCTTTCTGTCGCTGGCCACATGCGTTGCCAACTCCGCCAACTGCCGCAACGCCAACACGGCAAAAAGATTCGCCGGCACAAACAGCGGATAAATGCATGCATCGTCCGACGGCCTGAACATTGAGAAGATCATCCCCACGGGCCGCCCCGGATTCCCAAATCCCCCAGCGCTACCGTGTCGTAGGGCACCCGCGTCTTCCGCTCAAACGAATACGGTCCCTTTCCCTCTTTGCGCTGCTGGTCGCGAAACGTCTTCACAATCGTCCACGCCGCTTCCTTCCATTGCCCGTCAAACGGCAGCGTGTCCCCCGTCGCCTTCCAGTACCCATGCGCCAGCCGTATCGTGTAGCAGAGCGAATCCACCTCCCACTTCCGTTCGCCCACTCCACGGGTATTCGTAGTCTTGTCCTTCTCCGCCCAGCTCAGCGCAGCGTCGTCCGGATCGTGCATGAACGCGTTCGCATACGGGTCCAGCAGGATCATCCGTGCCTGCCGCCGAATCACCCCCTCCAGCAGTTCGCGCAGCCGCGCATCCTCTTTGGCCAGCGCCAGGTATGGCCACACCTGTGCCGACGAGTCCCGAAGCCACATCGCATCAATGTCGCCCGTCACCACATACGTGTCCGGCTTGTCCTGATAGGTGCCCGGATAGACTGTCGTGTCCAGCGTATTTGGAAAGCAGTTCTCGAAGATCGTCGCCAGCGCCCGATCGCCAATCTCCCGCTGCACCTTGGGAATCAGTGCATCCACCGACGCACTCGTAAAGTGTCGTGACCCTTTGCTGGGCCTTCCATGCGGCAAATCCAACTTCGGCGCCACCGCCGCTCCCCAGCCGCCCTGGGCTGCCACCAGCGTCGCCCCCGCTCCCATCAGCCAGTCCCGCCTGCTTATCCCGCCCATCGCACACGTACTCCCTGCCGTTATCGCTCAGCAGCGACCAGCGTTCTTCTCTATCATGTCACTTATGGCGAATCTGACTCTTATCTACGGACTCCGGCTGCTCCCCGAGGGAGAGGTTACCGAAATCAAGGACGCTACCCTCACGCTGGCCAACGGCCACGAGGCACACGTCACCATGCACTCCATCGAGGGCTCGCGCCAGGAGATTGAAACCCAGCTCAAACGCAGCCTCGACGCATTCTTCGACTTCTTTCCGGAGATCTGACTCCGGCTGCAGCACCGCCGGCACCCGCCGACAAACGGTCACAGGTTGGGGCTGGCCTTGTCCGTCGTCTTCATCACGTGAATCGGCCCGCCCGACATCACCGTAACAATCTCCGAAAGCTGTTCGTCCGTACAGGCAGCGCCGTTTGTCTGCTTACACAGCAGCGTGCCATTCGGTCCCAGCGTCACGCCTTGCACCATCACAAAGGGTTTATGCATCCTCCTGCCGGTCAGTATCCCACGGTTGATATCGGCCGCCTGCGCCTCTGTGCAGGCTGTCTTCCCGTCCGTGCCTGTGCACTTCAACCCCGCGGCCTTCGCCGCCGGTCCCACCGTCAGCAAACCCGCGCCAACCAGCACCACCGTCGCTGCAAACCTGATGTTTCGTTTCATTTGAACTAACCTCTCTTGCACCTGATTTGTGCCGTGCCCAGCAGACTTGCCCAGCAGACTCTTGAGGGGGGTATCCGCACCCTGACACAGCATGCCCACCCTACGCCGCGCTCAAAACGTTTGGCAACTCAAACCTCAGTATGGAACCACCAGACCCAACAGCACAACTCTCACGCCAGACATCAATCCGAACATTAGAAATTCCTTATTGTAATCATTAGAAATCTCTAAACCCCTTCACAATTCTTAGGCCGTTCACATGCTCGTACCTCCACGGAGGGCCACTGTGTTCGTCCCTGTCTCCAACCGCCTGCGCGCCTACGTCCGTCAATTGCTGACCCCAGCACTGCTGGCCCTCGCACTGCTGCCTCTCGCTCCCGCAGCAGCCCGCGCCGGTGGCCCCAAATACATTGCCGGCACCAGCTTCTTCAATCCCGGTGTCCTCGGCCAGCCCATCCACTGGGCCGGCCAGATCGCCCAACCCTCCGACGTCACACCCGCAGCCGCCGCCTATCCCCTTGCCGTCATTTATGACGCGGATGGCTCGGTCATCGACGCCGTCTTCGGCGCAACCGCGAGCCAACCCACCAGTTGCCAGAACAATGGCGTCTTTGTGTGGATGGACAACCTCAACCCCGACGCCACAATCGCCCACGCCGTCATCCTGCTCAACGGCCTCTGCGCAACCAACGCCGATCTTCTAGCAATGATGAGCTACCAGCTCGAGCGCGCCTTCGGCCGTGTCCTCGGCCTCGACTATTCCCAGGTCAACCCCGGCGCGCTCACCAACAGCGACGCCAACAGCCTTCAGGGCTGGCCCGTCATGCAGCCCCTGAGCGGCGTCTGCGGCCATGCCGGCGGCCAGTGCATCCCCAACCCCGCCGTCCTTCGCTTCGACGACATCGCTTCCCTCAACCGCATCTACCCCATCACCGCGCAAAATCTCGCCAGCTTCTCCGGCAAACAGCTCACCGCCCCCAATACCGTCTCCATTCAGGGCACCATCGCATTCCGCACCGGCACTGGGATGCAGGGCGTGAACGTAGTCGCGCGCCCCCTCGACGCCGGCGGCAATCCCCTCAACCAATACACAGTCACATTTGTCTCAGGCGCATACTTCAGCGGCAATCACGGCAACCCTGTCACCGGCTTCACCGACTCAGACGAAATTCCCTTCACCCAATGGGGCTCCAACGATCCCGCCCTGCAAGGCTACTTCGATCTCAGCGGAATCCCGCTTTCTCCCGGGATGACCACCGCCAACTATCAGGTCACCTTCGAGTCCATCAATCCCCTTTACATTCTCACCAACGCAGTCGGGCCCTACGCCGAAGGCCAGGTCACGCCCTCAGGCACTCTTCAATCCATCGCCGTCCCCAACCTCTCCGCTGGCAGCTCTCAAACACTCACCGTCACCGTCGCCGACTCCGCCATCGGCGGCTATCAGGACTCCATCGGCACTCAAGCTGCCCCGCGCCCCATGCCCGCTGGCGGCCTCTGGGTTTCGCGCCTCAGCCAAATCGGACAGGCCGACTGGTTCACCTTCCCCGTCCGCGGCAACCGCACCTTCACTGTCGTCACCCAAGCCCTCGATGAAACCGGCGCGCCCGCCGAATCCAAGGCTCTGCCCTCCATCGGCGTCTGGGACGCATTCGACCCCATCGGCTCCCCCGCCATCGGCGCGGCCCCCGGCCTCAACGGCTTCGCCACCGGCGAAACCTGGCTCCGCGTCAACTCCGCCGGCGACGACATCGTCCGCATCGGCATTGCCGACCTGCGCGGAGACGGCCGTCCCGACTACGCCTATAACGGCTGGGTTCTCTACGCCGACACCGTTCAGCCCGCTCGCCTGCCCGCCTCCGGTGGTCCCATCGTCATTCACGGCATGGGCTTTCGCCTGGCAGACACGGTCCTCGTCGGCGGCCAGCCCGCTCTTGTCACCAGCATCTCGCCCAACGAGATCACCGCCATCGCTCCCGCTGCGGCCTCCGGCGTCACTGGCTCCGTTGACGTAGAAGTCGACGACCTGCCCATCTTCTACGCCGCCACCAGCATCACCGGCGGCATCAGTTACGACTCCGGCACCGGCGACGCGCTCACCCTCGTCACCGCGCCCGCGAACACCGTGCCCTTCGCGACCCCCATCCCCTTCACCGTTACCGCGCTCGGACCTGACCTCACTCCTGCGGCGGGCGTTACCGTCCTCTACACCGTCACCAGTGGGCAGGCCACACTCGCATGCGGCCTGCCAGTCTGCGCAGTCACCGCCACCGGCGACGGCCGCGCCACCATCAACGTCACCACAAACAATGAAGCCTGGTCCGTCGTCACCGCCTCACTCTCCAACGGCTCCAGCCTCCAGTCTCATTTCGCCGGCGGATTCCCTTCCGTCCTCTCCTCGATCACTCCGCAGCTTTCTCTCGCCGCCGGCGCCACCTTCACCTGGACCGTCCAGGCCCTCGTCCTCTCGAACGGCCTTCCGGCAGCCAACCAACAAGTCACTTGGGCAACGTCCGCCACCGGCATCGTCTCTCTCGGCTCCGCCGCCGCAATCACCAACTCAAGCGGAGTCGCCACCCGCACGCTCACTGTCGGCCCACTCGCTGAAGGCCAGACAGCCACCATCAACGCCTGTCTCAACGGCACCAGTCAATGCGTCGCCTATACCGCATACGGCGCGCGCCCCGAATACGCATACCTCCAGCCCATCTCCGGCACAACCCAAACCCTGGCCACTTCCGCAGCTCCCGCTCCAATCGCCCTACGTCTGCTCGACATGAACGGCAACCCCATGGCCGGCGGAACAGTAGCCCTCTATCAAGCCCTCTACGCCTGGGCTCCGCCCTGCGCCCCGCATACTGTCTGTCCCCCCAGCGCTTTACTCGCCACCCAAACCGCCACCGCCACTTCGGCCCTCGACGGCACGGTAACCTTCTCCCCGGCAACCCTCCCCGGCGTAGCCACAAATCTCCAAGCTGCCGCCCCCACCGGCAACACAGCAACCGTCCCCATCACCATCCAGCAACATCGGTGACAGCAGAGATCAGCGATCAGCTTTGATGGGCGCAGCCTGGTAGGCCGCGGATTTATCCCCGGCACAAATCCATCCATATTTTTAGAAAATCAACCAGCGCCGCGAAGCCGCGCCAAATTCCTAGCCCTGAGCAGGAAGCCCCCGTGCCCCATCCTTGCGCCTTCTTCCTGGCGCAAGGGTGGGATACCACAACCTTCAACCGTGGGGCCGTTCCATTCCCAATTCCTTCCCGGGTGCCCCATCCTCGGCGCGTCTTTGTTCTTGCGCCTAGGGTGGGATACCACAACCCTCAACCGAGGGGCCTTTCTATTCCTCGCCACGGCGAGCCTTCGGCCTGTTCCCTGCCTTCCCCCCTGACAGCAAGAACACAAAAATACCCCTCTAAATGCACCGAAAAGCGCCTTAAATGCATGCAAAAGCCGCCAAAAACGCACTTTTAGGGTAATTACAAACAACCCATGGCCCTTTTTCGGAACCTTTTATGCAGCCAATTTCGCTGGATGGGCTGTTTGAGAGGCGTCGTGCTCGAGAAAGTACAACCCTATAAGCCAACCTATGGTGATTTTAGTAACCCTATAAGCGAACATTTGCCGCCCTGCACGCACCACCTAGGCAAACATTCAAGTCATTTCAAAACAACTACTTCACCGGACGTCGCAGCCCACAACCGACGAGCTTTTCTGATCCTCGCCCGGCGAGCCTGCGGCCTGAACTCTGATCCCTGCCCACTGTTCACTGTTCACTGTTCTAATCGAACACCACCGTCTTGTTCCCGTAGCAGAGAATCCTTCGATCCAGATGCCAGCGCACCGCGCGCGACAGCACCATCCGCTCCAGGTCCCTCCCCCGCGCCACCAGGTCTTCCACCTGGTCGCGATGCGAGATGCGCGCCACATCCTGCTCGATGATCGGCCCATCGTCCAGCACCTCGGTCACGTAGTGGCTGGTCGCTCCAATCAGCTTTACTCCACGCGCATGCGCCGCATGATACGGCCGAGCCCCAGTGAATGCAGGTAGAAACGAGTGGTGTACGTTGATGATCGCCGCCGGATATCGCCCGACAAACTCCGGTGAAAGTATCTGCATGTACCGCGCCAGCACCACGAGTTCAACCTCATGCCGCGCCAGCAATTCAAGCTGCCGCGCTTCAGCCTCCGCTCGCGTTGCCGCCGTCACCTCCATGTATTCAAACGGAATTCCGTAGAACGCTGCCAGCCTCTCCACGTCTCGGTGGTTCGACACAATCACCGGAATCTCGCACTCCAGTTCCCCCGTTCTCCACCGGTGCAGCAGGTCCGCCATGCAGTGCAGATACTGCGAGCAGAACAGCGCCATCCGCGGCCGCCGCTCACTCGCACTCAACTTCCACCGCATCCCCAACTCCGCCGCCAGCGGCGCAAACGCAGCCTTGAAACCATCCAGGTCGAATCGTTCCGCGGTGGATGCATTCGCGCCAAGGCTCCACTCCACGCGCATGAAAAACAACCTCAGGCCGTGGTCCTGGTGCTGGTCGGCGTGCAGAATATTCGCGCCCCGCTCGTAGAGCAACCCTGAAACCCGCGCCACAAGCCCCTTCCGATCCGGGCAATCGATCAGCAAAACAGCAGAATCTCTCATCGTCTCTCCAGATTACAGCGGAACCGGCTAAGATTGTTTCGGCCTGCAACCCACGCTAAGAATTGCGCTCGTGAGTGAGTGATGACCCTTTCCATGAATCGATCGATATTCATTACTGCAATCGTTCTCTGCGTCTCGCTCATTGCGCCGGCACAAAGTGCAACGTCCATCCCGCCGCGTGGAGAGATCCTGACCCTCATGCATCGCGCGGATGCATACCAGATTGAAAATCCCGTGATGAAACCGACCGACCGCAACTGGGAACGCGGCACGTGGTACACCGGTGTAATGGAAGCCTGGAAAGCCACACACGATGAGGCTTTCTTCAAACAGGCCCTCGATTGGGGCAAGCAGAATGAGTGGCAAGTCGGCACAGAAAATCTCGGCGCCAATCGCCTGTTCTGCGCCGAGACTTGGACGGAACTCTACCTCGCCAAACACAACTTGGCCCACGACCCGGCGATGATTGCCCCGACTGAAGCCTCGCTCTCAACGCCCTCACCCAACTCCCCGGCTGGAGCCAAACGCTGGTACCTTGACAGCGGCAAACCCTACGTCGACTCACTCTACGGCGCGGTTGTTTTTGCCATGCTCGCCCGCGTCCCAGGCAAGCAGGAATATCTCACCACCATGCGCGCCTTCTTCGACGATGTCAGCGGAGAGTTATGGGACCAGGAGTCGGGCCTGTATTACCGCGACCCAACCTACATCGGCAAACGCACTGCACATGGCCGCAAGGTATTCTGGTCGCGCGGAAATGGATGGGCCTTTGCCGGCATCGCGCGCATTCTCGAGTACCTGCCCAGGAACGATCCGGAGCGCCCAAAGCTTCTCGCGATCTATCGGCGCATGGCTTCGGAGTTGATCAAGCGCCAGTCTCCCGACGGCTTCTGGCGCGCCAACCTCGACGACCCGGAAGACGTTCCCAATCCGGAGAGCAGCGGGACTGCCTTCTTCTGTTTCGGCCTCGCATGGGGAATGAATCACCACATCCTCGACCGGCGAACTTATCTTCCCGCTACGAAAAACGCCTACGCAGCACTCGCCGCCGCTATAAGCCCGGAAGGAAAAGTACAGTGGGGTCAACAGGTGGATGCGCGCCCAAACCCAGCACAGCGCGCGAGCACGCATGAATACGTCACTGGCGCATTCCTGTTGGCGTCTGGCGAAGTCTACAAACTGAGCCGGTAGTCGCTCCGGCTCATCCATATCTTCGCGAAACCCCGCAACCCTACTCGCGCGCCGGGCCCGTAAACAGGAAATCCCAAGAGGGGTCCAGAAACATCCATCGCTGGCTGCTGAACCAACTCGTGGGCAGCGATGGAACATGCAACAGCGTGTGACCGCCCATGCACATCAGTTCCGTTCCGTTCCACGCCAGGAATGTTCTGGAAAGTTGGCCCACGCGCGCAGGATGATCAACGCGCCGCAGGCAGACCGGGCAACGCTGCCGTTGATCGCTAAGAGCCCATTGCATTCCGAACAAACACATGAAAAATGTCGACACCGTTTGCACATACAAAGCCTGGATGGTATTGAACCCCGTGAATCCAAAGGCGAGATCGAGCGATGCAAAATAGGTAATCAGCAGCAGTAGCGCGATCTTGGCGCCAAGAAAGCCCCAGCGCAGCAATCTCCTCGGCCACGAAATTCTGTGCACGCTTACGCTCAGGTCACCGATCGAAACCGACGTAATGGCCGGTAAAGCCAGAAACGCCAGCAGCACCGCGAACCGAAATACATCCCACTCACGCGGCATCCCATTGCCGAGCGAGATCCCAAGCATATCGTCAGGGGAGCGGTGCGGCGTATACGACTTGATCTGAATCCGCGGGGCGTCCATCCTCGACCGTCCCGAATCCGATAGATGCGCCACCACGTATCCCGCGCCGGCAGAAACCATCTGCGAATCGGGCTCAAGCAGCCACGCGTCCACCTTTCCTGGCAGGCCCGACGGACCTTCGGGCGCAACGCCGGCAATTATGGCCCGGCGCATTCCCACCAGCACGACGCTCCCGGCAACATGAGGATCGGCGGCGAATTCAGTCTTCCAAAGGCTTTCGCTCAGAATCACGCTGGGCATATCGGAGTCCACGGTCGCACCCCTCTCCCGAAACTGCACCGGCACACCCATTAGCGTAAAGAAGTTCGAACTGGCTCGCCCAACTCCCCAGCCCGCGCTCTCACGCGAACGGTCCTCGACCGGCCGCCAATTCACGCTCTCCCTTGTGACTCGATAGAACGCGAACCCATCGAAGAACTCCTGCTTGCGATCTTTCCATGCCCGATACTGCCCAGATGAAATGGTGCGTGGCGAATCGTCGTTGCTCACGTCTTCAATAAGCACCAGGCCCGTACGCACTCCTTGACGCGAAAGGCTGCGCTCTGCGCGCACACCCGGCAGCAATCGCACCAGCGTGAAACTGGCTACCAGCAGCGCGGCCAGAAGCAACAGGCATTGCCACGCCGAGCCGAAGTGCAATGTCATCGGAGTTCTTCCGCGCCGGTCAATCCTGCGGAGGTAGACCGCATCCTGAAACGCGCCCAGGCAGAAGCCGGCAATCGCGCGCTCCGAAGCCCACGAAAACTCGCCCGGCCATGCATATTCGCGGCGCGCCTGCCAGAGCTCCGCATACCACTCACGCCACCACTCCGTACGCTGCGGGCCCGGCACCAGCAGCGAAGCGCTCCGCAACAGGGCGAGGTCTGCAAGGCGAACCACAAATCCGACTGGTGGATTCACACCGACCTCGCCTCTTCGGACGGAATCAGCCGCTCCAGCAGCGGATAGCGCTTCCGTGACGTCTCCAGCGTCGCTCTGCCCGCCGCCGTCAGCTTGTAATATTTGCGCGGCGGCCGCTGCTCCGCGTCGGCAATCGACTGCTTCTCCCACTGCGAGCGAATCAGCTCATCGCGCTCCAGCCTGCGCATCGCCGGATAGACAGTGCCGCTGGGCAGCCCGGTCATCTCCATGATGCTGAAGCCGTAGATAAATCCAGCATCCACCGCCTGCAGGATCATCGCCGCCGTGTGCGAAAGTTTCGTTTCCGGATTTCTCTCCGCAGCCATGCGCGCATTCTACCTATGTAGATATCTACTTGACAAGTAATTATGAAGAATGCTACATAGGGTAGGCAGGTGACACATGCTTGAACTTCAGCACCTCTACCGAAGCTTCCGCACCATTCCTGCCATTCAGGACATAAGCTTCAATGTGGCGCCCGGCGAGATTGTCGGCTTTCTCGGCCCCAACGGCGCCGGCAAATCCACTACCGTTAAGATTATTACCGGCATGTTGCGCCCCGACGACGGCCATGTGCTCTTTGAAGGCAAGGACATCCGCAAGGACATGGTTGCCTTCCGCTCCGTTCTCGGATATGTCCCTGAAGAAGCGCATCTCTACAGCTATCTTTCCGGCCTCGAATATCTGCAACTCGTCGGCCGTCTGCGCGGAATCGGCGAAGCCCTGCTTGAAGCCAAAGCCACACGCCTGCTTAAACTTCTGCATCTTGAGTCCTGGCAATACTCGCCCATCTCTTCCTATTCCAAAGGAATGCGCCAGCGCGTACTCATCGCCGCGGCCCTGCTGCACGATCCCAAGCTGTTGATCTTCGATGAGCCGCTCTCCGGCCTTGATGTGGTTTCGTCGCGTTTGTTCAAGGACCTGCTCGAATTGCTGGCCGCACAGGGCAAGGCAATCCTCTACATCTCGCACGTGCTGGAAGTCGTGGAGCAGATATGCAACCGCGTCATCGTCATCGCCAAGGGCCGCATCCTGGCCGACGCGCCGCCCTCCGATCTCACAAAGTTGATGAGACTGCCCGATCTTGAAAGCGTCTTCGCGCAACTCGTAGCCCAACAGGAAACTAGGACCGTTGCCCGGGAAATGGTTGAAGTCATGCGGCTCGACTATGTCTGACAACTTCCAGCGTCTGCTCACAATGTCCGATACTCAGCCGCTCGCGCTCAACGCGCAGGCCGCTCTCGGAGCCGTGCGCCAACCCCAGCGCAGCCAGTTCTCACTGCTCGTCCGTCATTTCCTTGAGCGCTTCTTCAACCACGAAACCGCTTCGCCCGACGGCGACGCAAAGACGCGCCTGGTGCAGATCGCCTTTGCCACCGGCCTTCCGCCCTTCATAGTTGCCGTCTATCTTTGGCCCGTCTACCACCCCATTGCCGGCTGGCCTCCAGGTCAACACTCAATGGGCGACCCGCCAACCTATTGGTTGCAGGTCAATCATCACTTCTTTTATGTCGTCTACTCCTTCGTCGCCATGGGCATTATCGCTGTCTTCGAGTGGGACATGTTCTTTCCCGATCTGCTCGACCTCTGGGTACTCAAGACTCTGCCCATCGCCGAAGTCCGCGCCTTTCTCGCACGCGTGGCGGCCATTGGTATTTTTGTTGCAGGCTTTCTGTTCGACATCAATCTCTTCGCGACCCTGGTGCTTCCCTCGGCAATCGATCCGCCTAATCTTCTCCGCTTCCTCTCCGGCCATCTGCTCGCTGTGGCCGGCAGCGGATTATTTGCCGCGTCCTTCATTCTGGCGATGCAGGGCGTGATTCTTTCAGTACTCGGCGAGCGCCTGTTTCGCAAGATATCCCTGCTCATGCAGGGTCTTTTCATCACCGCACTCCTCTTGCTCATGTTCCTTTTTCCGGTCTTCTCCGGCGTAGTCCCGGCGCTGCTCAAATCCGGCGGCGGCTATGCGCTCTACTGTCCTCCGTTCTGGTTTCTGGGCATCTATCAACTCATCATGGAAGGACCGGCAGCATTGCCTATCTACGCCACGCTGGCGAAAACCGGATGCACTGCGCTGCTTCTGGTTGCAGGGCTGGCTGTGCTTACTTATCCGCTCGCCTACCTGCGCCGCATCCGCCAACTTGTGGAAGGCCCCGGCACCCGTAGCACGCGCAATTGGCTCCGCCGCCCGCTCGACGGCCTCTTCCATTTCACAGTGATTCGCGCTCCCGTTCGCCGTGCCGTTTTCCACTTCATCAGCCAAACAGTGCTGCGAGTCCCGCGCTACCGGATCTATCTGGTGCTCTACGGAGGCGTGGGCCTGTCCGTAGTTGCCACTGCCATTCTGCGCTTTGCCGTCGTGCACGAAACTGTGCACATGACAGTCTTCCCCGACGGAATCCGCTCCGCCCTTGGCATCGTTGCCTTCTGGGTCATCGCCGGCATGCGCATGGCCTTCGTGTCTTCCGGCAATCAGCAGGGAAGCTGGGCCTTTCGCATCGTGCATGGCAGACCGCCGGATTTCATTCCTGCCATGCAACAGTTGCTGGCCGCTAAAGCCTGGGTGCTACTCTGGGCAGGCGTTGTCACAATGGCCACCTTAATCGCGCTTCGTACAGTTTCACCGCCGAACCTACTCACCTGGCCCTCAACCGCCTCTCAAATAGTTATTGCCTCCGGCATGTGCCTTCTGCTCACTGACGTGCTGTTTCTCAACGTCACCATTGTTGCTTTCACTGGCGAGCCGACGCGAGGTCAGTCGAACCTTGCATTCACCCTTCTCAAATACTTCACATTCTTTCCAGCAGTGGCCGCGCTCCCGGTTGCCGTTGAACCGTGGGTTCAGCAGAATGGCCAGCACATGATTGCTGCCGTGCTGGTAATCGCCGCTACGCATCTGGCGCTGCGATTCCGCTATCAGGCGATTGTGCGGCAACACTGCAATCTGCCCGGCCTTGAGGATGGTGAAGAAGAATTCCCGATGAAGCTCGGCCTCCGTTATTGAATTCGTGATTCCGGAGATACTTGCGATAAACTTGACTGCCCGATAGGTCGATTGCTACATAGGATGCGCAAACCATGTTAGAACTCCGACGTGTTTCAAAACACTTCTCCGGCATTGCCGCTGTAGACGACGTCTCGTTCTCCGCTCGTCCGGAAGAAGTGACCGGCTACCTTGGGCCCAACGGCTCGGGCAAGTCCACCACCATGAAGATGATTACCGGCCTCATCGGAATGACCTTCGGCCACATCTACTTTCAAGGCAAGCCCATCCAGGATGACCTGATTGCCTACAAGCGCCGCATGGGCTATGTCCCGGAGGAGCCGTATCTCTATAACCATCTTTCAGGAGTGGAATACCTCACGATGATTGCGCAGCTTCGTAATCTGCCCGCGCGTGAGTCATCCGAATGCATTGACGGCCTGCTGCGCCTGCTCTCGCTCCACGACGATCGGCACGCTTCCATCTCCGGCTACTCGAAAGGCATGCGCCAGAAGGTTCTCATCGCAGCCGCCTTGATGCATAACCCCGAGCTCATCCTGCTCGACGAACCGTTCTCCGGACTCGACGTCGGCTCCGCGCTGGTCCTGCGCAGTCTTATCCAGGAGCTGGCCGCGCGCGGCAAAGTGGTGCTTTTCAGCTCCCATGAACTCGACACCGTCGAACGCATTTGTTCCCGCGTGGTGATTCTCCATCGTGGCAAGGTCGTCGCCGACGACACGATCGAACGTCTGCGCTCCCTTATGGAACTGCCGACACTAGAGGGCATCTTCTCGCAACTTGCCGTCGAGCAGAATAGCGAATCGATGGCGCGCCAGATTGCGGATTTGATCCATGCATAGATTACTGCGCAAGTTACGTGATCGTTTACCGCTGGAGTTTCGCGTTCTCTATCGCCAGTTCCTGCTGCGCGTTGTCGATCTCGAATCTCTCTCGATTGAGGCCGACGTACCCAGATTCCTTGGCCAGTTCGCCGGCGTTCTCATGATGTTCAGCATGATCCAGGCCCTCGGCCTCTTGATTCATCCAATCAAGAGTGCAGCCGACTTTCTGGGCATGCTCTGGACCGTCGAACAACGCATGGTCTTCACCACGATGCTGGTGACTGGGCTCTTCGCCGTCATCAGTTGGGGCGCCATCTTTCCCGACCGCCGTGACGTCATGGTCCTGTCCCCATTGCCCATTCACCCGCGCATTATCCTCTTCGCCAAGATGGCTGCTGCTGGCGCAGTCCTGGGCCTTGCCGTTCTGGCATTGAACTTCGCAGTCGGCTTCGCGTTCTGTCTGATCCTGGGAGGAATCCCGCATTTCCTCTTGATCCTTGCGGCCTACTTTTTCACCATGGCCGGCGCTAGCCTCCTTGTTTATGGGTCCGTCCTCACCGTACAGGGACTGATTGCGCTCCTGCTCCCGCGCCGCCTCTTCCTGCGCCTCTCCGCGCTCCTGCAGATCGCTGCCTTTGGCCTCTTCCTCTGCGTCTATTTTCTTGAGGGAACAATCACCTCTCCGGCAGCAGTTGCCAGGCCCGGAAACCAGCGTCTGCTGGCATGGTCCCCTCCTTACTGGTTCTTTGCGCTCTTCAATCAACTGATCGGCCGGCCGCCGACAGCCCTTGGCTGGCTGGCCCAGCGCGCCTGGATCGGCCTCGGCATCTCCGTCGTTGGCGCAGCCGCTTCCCTGCTCCTCTGCTATATGCGCACCATGCGCAAGACAGTCGAAGATCCGGACCTGGTGCCGGCGGCCAGCGGCTCCCACTGGGCACCGCCCTTCGGCAGCGGTCTCCAAACCGCAATCCTGCAATTCAGCATCCGCTCGCTCACGCGCAGCCGGCAGCATCGCGTTGTGCTGGCCTTCTATCTCGGCGTTGGACTTGCAATCGCCTTGCTGTGCATAAAAGCGGATGGCCCATGGAACAGCGCGCCGCACCCTCTCAGCCCCGGCTTTCTGGTCGCCACCTTCGCCATGATGAGCTTCGCCGTCATCGGCCTGCGCTCCGTTTACGCGCTGCCCATTTCGCTCACTGCCAACTGAGTTCTCCGCACCACACAGCTTCGCTCGTCGGAAAAGTACATTGCCGCAACCCGGCGATCGCTGCTGCTGTTCGCCGCGGCGCCGGTGTGGTTCATCTCGGCGCTGCTTGCGCTTCTGTACAGGCCGCTCAGCCACGCCGCAGCGCACCTGGTAATTCTTGCTCTTCTCGGACTGATTCTTGCCGACCTGAACCTGATCGGCTTTTACAAGGTTCCCTTTACTTGCTCCTACCTGCCGGGAAAATCGAATATCCAGTTCAGCTTCTGGTTGTTCATTCTTGTCTTTGTGCCTCTTACCCTGCTTGGCGCTATTCGCGAGTTGCACGCACTCTCTCATCCCTTCCAGTACGCATGCATTGTCGCCGGGCTCGCGGCGGTTGCAGCCGCTCTCTGGGCCTTCAACCACTATCGTTCCAGGTCCGCTGTCCTTTATTTTGAAGAACTGCCGGAGGAAGTACTCACGACGTTGCGTCTCATGTCATTCACGGCCTCAACACCCGCAACAGACGGTCCGCCTCTCAAAGATCAGAACTGAGAATCGCTTCCCAATATCGCCCGAGCGAATGGCGACGCCGAAGTGAGAACGGCGCAGAATCCTCCCTGTGTCTGCTCCGGCCCGGTGGCCCTTGGTCTGGTGCGGCCCGGTGCGCAAAATAAATAACAACGCGTTGTTCGCGCTTTCACTTTCCAGTCCGGTCTGGCTTGATAAAACGACTTGAAGGAAATGCAGACTGCGGGATTCGCTGCGCTCGCGTCAGGAGGCGAACGCTTGCAATCGGGCAAAAAGATACGCCGGGACAATTGCTGCCCCGGCGATGCGCGTGCAACGCAATAACCTTATTTTGAAGGCAGCCCTCTGGCTTTCGATCAAGCCTCAGGCCGCTGTGTTACCCCGTACGTCGAGCGGGGCGCTCAACTGCTGACGGAGATTCCCGGCCAGGTCAGCCACCATGCGCAGCCTGGCGGCGATGGGCGAGGGCACCTCGCTGCCGTTGAGCGCCAGTTGCGAGTGCAGCAACAGCCCGGCCACAGTGGATTTCAATTCTGTTTCGATGGCCGCCGCGGCCGCGCGGCGAGCGAGAGCCTGTTCCCGCTCCCGGCGGTGCAGCGCGGCACGAATCTCGCGAATTAGCCGCGCCGCCCCGGCGAGCGCGAAGTTGATCTGCAGCGGTATGGCCAGGCCTGCGTGCTCCCAGATTCGCTCGGCCGCCGCCGGGTCGCATTCAGCCATGGTCTCGTCGACCACCACCACGGAAAACTCCCGCCGCCGCAACGCTGCCAGTGAGGCCTTTCGGCCCTCCGCCACTTCCACTTCCATGCCCAGCTGCGCGCCTACAACCGAAGCACAGTTTCGTGCGCCTTCGACTCCGGTCACCATCAGAATGCTCATTTTGAATTCCTCGTTCCTGGTTTATGTCCTGTGGTCCTGGCTCTTCGCTTCCGGCTTCCGCCTTCCAGCTATTCACGATTCGCGTATTCATATGCAGATCAAGAACGCGGCGCTACGCGCTGGCAAGTCAAAGCTGGTGGATTGCGTTTAGGAGTTGGAAGCAGTTGTTGTTTACTCGTCCAGAAGCGGGTCGGCGATGCCGTACTCTTTCAGCTTCCGGTAGAGCGTCGTCTTGCCGATACCCAGCAGTTTCGCCGCCTGCAGCTTATCGCCGTTCAGCGCTCGAATCGCGCTCAGGATGGCTTCGCGCTCCAAATCGGCAAGAGTTTTAAGCGCGGGTGCTGCGCCGCCTTCCGTTTCGCTGTCGTGTTCGCCGGCGGCCACGGCAGTTCGCCGTGCGTCGAGTCCTTGCTGCTGAAGCTGCGTGGGCAGGTCGCCCAGGTGCAACACCGGCCCGGAAGACAGCGCGCAGGCGCGTTCCACTGAATTCTCGAGTTCGCGCACATTACCCGGCCAGTCATGCCGCATCATGGTGCGCAGAGCCTCGTCGCTGAGCGTGAATTTGGTGCCGTGCTCGCGGCTGATGCGGTCCAGAAAATGAGCTGCAAGCAACGGTATGTCTTCGCGCCGGTCGCGCAGCGATGGCAGCCGCAGGTTTACTACATTCAGCCGGTAGAACAGATCTTTCCGGAAGGTCCCCTTCTCTACCATCACCGCCAGGTCGCGGTTGGTCGCCGCCACAATCCTCGCCTTGATCGGGATGCGGTGCGTAGCCCCGACCGGCCGCACTTCTTTTTCCTGCAAGGCCCTGAGCAGCTTGGCCTGCAGATCGAGTGAGAGTTCGCCGATCTCGTCCAGAAACACCGTTCCACCCTCGGCTGATACCAGCAATCCATCCTTGGAGCGGTTGGCTCCTGTAAAGGCACCCTTTACGTAGCCGAACAGCTCACTCTCGATCAGCGTCGGGACCAGCGAACCGCAGTCCACGGGCAGAAACGGCTTCTGCGAATTCGGTCCGTAGGCGTGAATGGTCCGCGCCACCAGTTCTTTGCCCGTGCCGCTCTCGCCGAGGATCAGGACGGGGTGAGAGCTTTGCGCGACTTTGGAGAGGATGCGGTAGAGCTTCTCCATCTCCCCGGAGCGGCCGATCATTGCGCCCAGTCCCTGCGAGAGCCGCAACCGCTCCCGCAACTGCCGGGTCGCTGTGTCTGTGAGATGACTGGCTGAGGCGCGGTCCAGCACTGTCGAAAGCTCATCCATCGCGAAGGGCTTGGTCAGGTAGTCGGAGGCGCCGCAGCGCATCGCCTCTACCGCCGCGTTCACCGAACCAGAAACGGTCATGGCAATCACTGAAGTATTGGGGTAGAGAAGTTTGACCTCGGAGACAAGTTCCAATCCCTGATTCGACCCGGCGGGCAGGTTCACCAGCAGGATATCGGCGGCATGGCCCCTCATCTGGCTCCGCGCCTGCCCCAGGTCTCCGGTGCTTTCTACCGCATAGCCGAGGCTCGCGGCAATTTCGGCGCAAGCCGAACGCACCGCCGCATCAGCGTCCACTACCAGCAGGTGCAAGCGCACCACCGGCTCCGCTAGTTGAGGGATAAACTCCATGGCCCTTGTGTTGAAGACTGTTTCAAGCATTGTATTCGCCTCACGTCTACTTATGCATACCTGGATGATTTTGGATGAGTACCGGCCGGTTGCAATCAGCTCCCGGAATTGCCACAGCAAGGTTCCGCATTCAATGCTTCCGCACCGGCATTTCGATCTCGAATCGCGCGCCGGAGTGGGGGCGATTGGTGACGAAGATTCGCCCACCGGCCGCCTCCACCATTGAACGCGTGATCGACAGACCCAAGCCGCGATGAGTTGCGGGCCAGCTTCCCCTGGCTTCCGTGCCTTTTGCGCGGGTCGTGTAGCCGGACATGAAGACCTCTTCAAGGGCCTTCTCGGGTATGCCTGGGCCGCTGTCTTCGATCGTCAGTGCCAGAGCTTCGGTTGCCCCCGCAGCGGCGGCCCGTTCCTCGAGCACGATCTGGATGCGCCCGCCCGCCGGCATGGCCTCCGCTGCATTCTTTACCAGGTTCACGAGTACCCTGGTCAGGTCCTCGCCAGTCATCCGCACCGGCTTCGCGCCTCCCTCCACATCTACGGTGAGCGCAATTCCAGGCCCGGCTAGAGCAGCCAGAAGGTTGTGGTTGGCAAACAGTTCCGCGGCCAGGTTTTCGATGGGCGCAGCCGGCATCAGATCCCAGCGCCCCGGTGACTCATGCCGTGTGTCTTCCTGCCAGCCACGTTGCGGCGGGTTGCGTAGCCCTGCCGCGAGCGGAACTCTGCCTGCCGCCAGAGAGGCCGTGCGCGAGGTTCCTTTGCCTTTTGCCGGGCTGTCCAGACGTGCACCGGGATTCGCATCGAAATTCGCATTGAAGCTTGAACTCTGGTTGGTATCCAGCGACACCAGCTTTTCGACCAGCCGGCGGCTGGCCGCCGCCACTAAACGCAGCTCGTTTCCGTAGTGAGTGAACGGGGTCGCCAGCACCCCCGGCTCCTCCAGCAGATCGCAGTAAAGTCCCAGCGCAGTCACCATGTTTCTCGCATCGTGCGCCAACTCGGCCACGCTCTCGCCCCGGCCACCCAAAGTTGCCAGCGTCTCCACCACTGCTTCTACCCGCTTCCGCTCGGCTCCGCCAATTCGCGTCAACTCTTCTGTCTGCTGCATGTCATGCTCCCTGTTCCAGTCAGTCGACAGTGATCGGTAGAGAGTGGTCAGTGGCTTTTCACCCACTGATCCCTGTCCCGGTTCCTGTTTACTTTTCACTGTCGCTGCTTTTCTGTCCTCTTCTAATACACGTTGCGTGCCAAACCAGAACAGTTCCTCTAAGTTCCTGATAAGGGAAGAGCTTGCTATCCAATCCCCGAATCGCGCTGCCGTCTCTACCTCCGCCCTTCGTCCCGAAATGGAACACTCCGATCCGGCGAATTGCGACTAACTTATTTACTTTCTGTCACTTAATCTTCCATTCCCGTTCCGGTCTCCGAAAATCCCAAATTCCCATCCTGGAACTGGACCTTCCGCGTTCACGGTTCCTCATTCCCAAGGGGCCGCCCTCAGCTCTCAAGTCCCATTCCCGTACAATCCCCTTATGCACGTTCCCGACACCTTCTTCCGTCCCGGCGGCAGGACCCCGGTCCAGCTCCGCCCCCTTTCTCTGGTTCCCGGCTTTGTCCAGACCGCGGAAGGTTCCATCCTGGTCTCGCTCGGCAACACCCGTGTGCTCACTAACGCGACGATTGAGCCGGGCGTACCCGGCTGGCTCCGCAACAGCGGCCGCGGCTGGGTTACGGCCGAATACGCCATGTTGCCCCGTTCCACAGTCACCCGCACTCCGCGCGAGAGTGAGCGCGGCAAGATCGGCGGACGGACGCACGAGATTCAGCGCCTCATCGGCCGCAGCCTGCGCTCGGTCGTCGACATGCGCGCCCTCGGCGAGCGCACAATCATCCTCGACTGCGATGTCATCCAGGCTGACGGCGGAACGCGCACCGCCGCCATCACCGGCGCCGCAGTCGCTCTCGCGTTGGCTCTCAATGCCCTGGTCGCGGCGGGAACGCTGAAGCAGTCCCCGCTGAAGCAATTGGTTGCCGCCACGTCGGTGGGCATTGTGAACGGCACGCCCCTGCTCGACCTCTGCTACGAGGAGGATTCGGCAGCCGATGTAGATATGAACGTCGTGATGACCGCCGATGGCGGACTCATCGAGACCCAGGCAACGGCGGAAAAGGGGAGCTTTTCCCGCAGCCAGTTGAATCAGTTGATCGATATGGCCGAAGCGGGTCTCCAGGAGATCTTCGCCGCGCAGCGCGCAGTATTGAACAGTGGACAGTGAACAGTGGTCAGTGAACAGTGGTCACTGTTCCGGAAAATTCACCGTAAATCACGCGCAGCGAACCACCAAGTTCCCGCGTGGTCCATTGTCCCTGTTCCCTGTTCCTTGTTCACTGTTCACTGTTCCCTGTTCACTGACCCCTGTTCACTGTTCACTGCCTACTGATCACTGACCGGCGTATACTCGCTCCTTCAGTCCCAATCCAGCTCTGGAGGCTTCATGTCTGCACTCACGCGCCGCGACGTCCTTGCCCTGCTTCTTGCTGCACCTGCCGGTGCCCGCGCCTTCGCGCAAGACAGCTCCGTTCCCTGGCTCCCTCTATTCGATGGCAAGTCGCTCAACGGTTGGAAGGCCAGCGAGCATGAAGACACCTTCAGCGTCGTTGACGGTCAAATTCAGGTTCACGGCAGCCGCTCGCATCTCTTTTACACGGGTCCTTCCCACGGCGCCGATTTCAGGAACTTCGAGTTCAGCGCCGATGTGATGACCCGCCCCGGCGCCAACTCCGGCATCTACTTCCACACCGCATTTCAAGCCACTGGCTTTCCTGCCGCCGGATTCGAAGTGCAGGTCGCCAATACCGCCGGGGGCGCAAACGGCTACACAGAAAACAAAAAGACCGGCTCGCTCTACGCCGTCCGCAATGTTTACAAGCAGCTCGTCAATGACAACGAGTGGTTCACCATGAACATTCTGGTGCGCGGCAAGCAGGTACAGATCCGCGTCAACAACATGCTGGTTGTCGACTACGTCGAGCCCGATACGCCCTTCAGGGCCGACCCGAAGTTCCAGCGTGTCATTAACCACGGCACCTTCGCTCTGCAAGGCCACGACCCCGGCAGCACCACGTACTTCAAGAACATCCGCGTCCGCCCACTCCCGGACACTCTTGCGACCTCCTCCGCCGAACAGCCCCAGGTCGACGACCTCTACCGCGAGACCATGCTCCTCGGCGAAGAGAACTACCCGGTGGTCGACTATCACGTCCACCTAAAAGGCGGCCTCACTATCGATCAGGCTCTGGCCAACTCCCGCCGCCTCGGGATCTATTACGGCATCGCCATCAACTGCGGTATCGGTTTCCCGGTACACAGCGACGACAGTGTCCACGACTATCTCGAGACCATGAAGGGCCAGCCCTGCTACGTGGCCCTGCAGGGCGAGGGCCGCGAATGGATGACACTCACTTCGCCCGACTCCGTCGCCCGCTTCGACTACTGCTTCACCGACGCCATGACCTTCCGCGATGACCAGGGTCGCCGCGTGCGCATCTGGCTTCCCGAGGAGACCCCCAACATCTCCGACCCCCAGGCTTTCATGGACATGTACGTCAAGCGCATTCTTGGCGTGATGCATGAGCCGATCGACATTTATGTCAACCCCACCTTCCTGCCAAAGCAGATCGCCGCAAACTACGATGCCCTCTGGACGCCCGAGCGCATGAAGGTGGTCATCGATGCCGCCATCGAGAACGACGTCGCCATCGAGATCAACAACCGCTACAAGATCCCCAACCCAGCGTTTATCAAGGCCGCGAAAGCCTCTGGCGCCAAGTTCTCCTTCGGCACCAACAACGCCGAGGCGGAGTTGGGCCGGCTCGAATATCCGATTCAGATGGTGAAGGAATGCGGCCTCAAGTGGCAGGACATTTTCATTCCAAAACCGGCCGGTCAAAAACCAATCCAGGTTAAGAAGTGGCGCACCACAGCGTCCTGAAAGCGCACTCACTGGGGGCAGCCCGCCGCCACACCGGCCTGCCCGAATCCACACGTCCACGCCCACATCTGGACTGTTCTCGCAGAATCCGGCAATATTGACTCATTGCCAAACCGGGATTTACTGTTGCGCCACGGCGGCACACGCCGGCCGGAATGAATTGAAGAGCTATTCCAGGAGGCCCAATGAAGATTACAGACACGATTGGATTGGTGCTGAAGGGCAAGGGCCAATCGAAGATCCTGGCGATCGCGCCCGAGCAATCAGTTTACGAAGCTATTGAGATGATGGCCGAATACGACATCGGTGCCTTGCTCGTCCTCTCCAACCAACGGCTGGTCGGCATCTTCTCTGAACGCGACTTCGCCCGCAAGGGAATCCTCGTGGGGCACCACTCCCGGGACACCCTTGTCCGCGAGATCATGACAAGTCCGGTCGTATCCGTCAGCCCGCAGCATACTGTGGATGAGTGCATGAACATGATGACCCAGGGCCACTTCCGTCATCTCCCCGTCCTTGAGGGCGAAACTGTCGTGGGGCTGGTCTCCATCGGCGACCTGGTGAAATGGGTCATCTCCGGCCAGGCGCAAGCCATTCAGGAGCTGCAGGGCTACATAACTGGAGCCTATCCAGCATAGCCCGGCCATCGCTTTTCCCGTGTTCATGGGGCAATGTGAACCGATCTTCTACCTTTCAGGTATGGGAGCTCCGGTTGCGCTTGAAAGTCAGGGTCGTGATCCCGGCACAAACTCAGCAGAATCAATCCGGAAAAAACAAATGCGTGCGTTATAACCCATCCATTTTCCCGGCAAACGAATCCAACATTCAGAGTGGAGAATCATTCCAGGCTTACGAGGGCTCCCGAGCCAATAATCAACCCGCGACTACAGCGGAACCAGAGTCGATGTATCTCGAAACCGCAGCATTCAAGTCGACGCGACCACCAGGGAGCGGCGACCAAGCATGAGACCCAACAGGACACAGCTACTCTGGTTCCGCTCTGATCGGCCTCAGATCGGAAGAAAGGCACAACCAATGCGCATTCCCCTTGCCGTTTTCATCCTGGCGATCTTCTCTTCCCCATCCGTTACAGGGGCGGCGCAGGCGCCTGCCGATGGAGCGCCGCTGCCTGCGCCGGTGCCTGTATCCGGCCTGCTCCAGCCTTCGCTCGATACAGTGCATCGGACCCTCGATGCGCTACGTGTGGACAAATGGAAGAAAGGCAATATCCGCGACGAAGCTAATCAGAACATCAGCGAAATCCAGCACGATCTTCAGACGAATCTGCCGCCGCTGCTTCATGACGCTGACACTGCACCGGGAACCCTGAGCAAAGTGCTGCCCTTGTCCCGCCATGTCAATGCACTTTACGATGTACTCTTGCGCGTGGTTGAGGCAGCGCGGGTTTCAGCGCCCGACGACCAGGCTGCGCAGCTCCAGCAGGCCCTGGTCAGCCTGGGAAATGCGCGCATGGCACTTGGAGAACGCGTGCAAGGATCTGCCGATGCGCTGGAGAAACAGGTAGTCGATCTGCGCAGCGCGATCCAGGTGCAGGCAGCCCAACGCCCTATCGTGCCCACCCCAGAAGCGCTCCCATGTGTGCCGCCAGTTCCGCATCGGGCGACAAAGAAAACGACCAAGCCAGCCGCCAAGCCGTCGCCCAAGCCTCCAGCAACAACAACCACAACACCTGCAAAGCCTACTCAATGAAAAGGAACAGTGCCGCCTGGCCATTCATTCTTGAGCAGGAATAGTCAGTGCCCGATTTTGGACGCACCGTCACCGTTTCAAGCGCGGAACAGGATGAACCTCAACTGTCCAGTGCTTCCGACCACCTTGAGGCAACCGTCAAGCGTGAGCTGTCAGTTGCATGCCGTCTTAATGCAGCAGCGCAGCCAGCAGTAGCGTGATCCCCAGCCCGCTAACCGAGAGCACTGTCTCCACTACCGACCAGGTAGCCAGCGTTCCCTTTACATCCAGCTTGAACAATGCTCCCACCAGCCAGAACCCTGAGTCGTTCACGTGCGAGAGCAGCAGCGACCCGCATCCGGTGGCCAACACGAGCATCTCCGGCCGCACTCCCATCTGTCCGGCCACTGGCGCCAGGACCCCGGAGGCCACCGCCATGGCAACAGTCGATGAGCCCATGCACACTCGAACAAGCGCGGCAAGCGCCCAGGCCAGCACCAGCGGCGGCATGTGCGCTCCCAGCGCCAGCCCTACAGTCGCCTGCGCCGCACCGGAGTCCCGCAAAACTCCACTAAGCCCCCCGGCCGCCGATAGAATTACCAGCACACCGGCAATCGGCACAAACGAGTCCGCCGTCAACTTCCGCAGCATGTCCGGTCCGTGATGCGCCTCCCGCGGAATCCGGCTTCCCAAGGTGACCAGCGCCACCAGCACTGCAATCAGGAGTGCGACATCCGGATAGCCCAGCATGTGCATGATCTGGTTGGGAAGCCCTCCCGGCGCGGTGACGGCGTCGGCCCAGCTGCCTACAAAGATCAGGGCAATCGGCAGAAGAATTGCCACCAGCGCGCGCACCGCACCCGCCGCCGGAACCGCCGCGATCCGGGCATCCGGCTTCTCTGGCGCAAGCTCCATTGCCGGCACGTGTTCGGCCTTTCCGGCTGCCGCCAACTTTGCCTGGCGCCGCTCCCAGCGGGGAATCAGCACCCAACCCACAACCGGCCCGGCCAGCGCTGCTGCCGGTGCTCCTGCCAGCATCCCCCACAAAATTACTCGCCCCAGGTCGGCGTGAAACATTGTGGCCGCCAGCAGCGCCGACGGATGCGGCGGAATCAGTCCATGCGTAATCGAGAGCCCCGCCAGGACCGGCAACCCCACAAGGACCGGTGGCCGCCCGCTGCGCCGAGCCGCCTCAACAACAATCGGGAATAACAGCACCAGCCCTACCTCAAAAAACACTGGCATGCCCACCAGCAGGCTCAGTCCCAGGAGCGCCCACGGCAGTCCCTTCGGGCCGCATCCTTCTACTAATGTCCTGCTCAATGAAGCCGCTCCGCCGGACGAGGCCAGCAGTTGCCCCAGAATCGACCCCATGCCCAGGATGATCGCGATGTGCCCCATCATGTTCCCCACGCCCGCGGTAAACGACAGGGGGACCTGTTTCAGCGGCATTCCCGCCGCAATGCCCAGCCCCATCGCCGCAATCGACAACCCTAGCGCCGCGTGGAGTTTGAGCTTTGCTACCAGCAACAAAAGCAGCAACACCGTGCCGGCCACGCAGGCCAGCAGGTACCAGTCATGAGCAGTTACTGCAGCGGGGTTCACCGGCAGATTATTCCATATCGAAGCAGCATTGCGCACCCGCCGCCTGGTGCCTTGAGCCTGCGCGCTGGTAAGCCGAATCGCCCCAGATCGGGAAAGCCCCATTTGGGAACCCCGGCCCTGAGCCGTATCCGCTTGTGCTCCCTGGCACACTTTTTCCTTGTGCACCTCTGCTACCATAAGGATGATTGCAGCTCCTGCAGCCCGGCAGTCCGTCCTCCTGATCTTTCGGAGCCCAGCGCACAGGCAATTGGAGCCAACCCAAAAAGGAGAATTCCTATGCCTCTAGTCTCCATGCGTCAGCTCCTCGACGAGGCCGCCAAGGGCGGTTACGGCGTCGGCGCTTTCAACGTCAACGATATGGAACAGATCCAGGCCATCATGGAGGCCGCGAAGGAAACTCAGTCGCCGGTCATCATCCAGGCCAGCCGCGGCGCCCGCCAGTTCGCGCAGGACCGTTACCTCTTTCACCTCATCCTGGCAGCCAGCGAACTCTATCCCGACATCCCAATCGCCATGCACCAGGACCACGGCAACAGCTTTGAGACCTGCAAAAGCGCCATCGAACTGGGTTTCACCTCAGTCATGATGGACGGCTCTCTCAAGGCCGACGGCAAGACCCCATCCACGTTTGAAGAAAATGTCGCCGTCACCAAGCAAGTGGTCGACTACGCACACGAGCGCGGCGTCACGGTGGAAGGCGAAATCGGCGTGCTGGGCGGAGTTGAAGACGGCCACGGAGCAGGTGGGTCTGGTTTGGACCACATCACCGATCCCGACCAGGCTGTCGAGTTCGCCGAGCTTACCGGCGTCGACGCCCTCGCAATCGCCATCGGCACCAGCCATGGCGCTTACAAGTTCACCAAGAAGCCCGACGGCTCCGTCCTCAAGATGGACGTGCTCATCGCCATCCACAAGCGCCTCCCCAACACACACCTCGTCATGCACGGCAGCTCTTCGGTGCCCAAGGACCTGCAGGACATCATCAACGAGTACGGCGGCAAGCTCAAGGAAACATGGGGAGTGCCGGTCGAGGAGATTCAACTCGGCATTCGCAACGGCGTTCGCAAGGTCAATGTCGACACGGACAACCGTCTCGCCATTACCGGCGCAATCCGCAAGGTGCTCTGGACACAGCCCGAGAAGTTCGATCCTCGCGACTACATGAAGCCCGCTCGCGAAGCCATGCAGAAGGTCGTCGCCCAGCGCATGACGCAGTTCGGCCAGGCCGGACACGCCCACGACTACAGCCCCGTCGCCATCACTGAGATCGCCAAGGGCTACAAGGACGGCACGCTGGCAACACGCCCGCTGGTCGCAGCCAAGTAACCAGCGGCTTTCACAGCACAAAACCCAAGGGCCACTCCGAATCATCGGGGTGGCCCTTTTTCAGCTCGAAGAGCCTGAATCAAGCTCTATGGTTGCGCGTAGAATCCGGTGCGCGCCCGCGCCTTCAATCCCGGCTTGTTCACCTGCACCTGAATTTCGTTATACTCATTCGGATGTGTGGCGTGAGGCGCATTGAAGGTCAGCACGTAGAACGCCTGCGCGTCCGCAAAGCATTGGTCGATCATCTTGGCGATATTGTTGCTCCCGTACAGCACCTTCCCGCCCGTTTGCGTGGCAATCACCTGCAGCATTAGATCGCCGTTATTCGCTTGTTTAGGCGAAGGCACGCCCTTCACGTACTCCTGGTAGTAGGAGTTCCCCGCCATCGCCAGGTCTCGCGACGCTCCGTATGGGTCAACGCTGTACAGCGTGACACGCGCTTCACGCAGTACTGTCGAAATGCCGACGATATAGTTAAACAGTCCCTCAAGTTCCTTGGGTGACTTTTGATCGCTCACATTCGAAAATGCCTGCCACCCTGGGCTGATCCAGATCACCAGCTTCCGTCCCGGCTCATCCCTCAGCTTTAGCGCAAGTCCGTTCAACGCCTGGAGTGACTTCTCGCGCATCTGCACCCATTCCTGAAAGCCTCCCTGTGGCTGAGATGAGCGCTGCGGAGGCGGATTCTTCTCCAGGTTATCCAGCAATACATTCGCGTCCCGCGTGGGTTGTCCCTGGTACTTCAACTCCGTCTCAGTCAGGAACACAAACGACGTGGGAACGGGGAGATGTCCGCCGCTTTGCCGCAGATAATCTGCAATGTTCTTGCGTTCGGTGGCCATCGTATCAAAGGGAGAGTTGACGATATCCACCAGCAAAAAGGCCTGCACCGGAGGATCGGCTTGAGCGCTTTCTCCCGCCACGCCGCGCAAGCTGATAACGCTGCGCTGTTGCTTGTTGTCGAGCACCTTGAAATCCTCAGCTTGCAGGCCCGCGACCGGCCTGTCCGCTTTATCCGTCGCCACCACATCGAGGATCGTAGGAACATCCGCCGCCGCCCCCGCTGGAACTGCCTGCGCTGAGTTTGTCCTCGTCCCCAAAGCCAATGCGCTTAATATTGCGAATAGAAATAGAGTTCTTGCTTTCATACCATATCTCCAATTGATCAAGCAGTTCGGCTCGGTTATTTGTCCGGCTTCGTAAAAACACGAAACTCGAATCTCGCGGTTTTCGATCTTTTACGCTCAATGCGCTTTGTTACTGGTGATTGATCTCAAATTTCACGATTGACGTTGCCTGTTCCAAATTGTTCAAACAACACAACTCGTCGTGCTGGACGATCAATATGATCGTCCAGACCACAAAAACCACCTGTGGCTGATTTGGGATGGACTATACCACGCGGAACCCTTCGCGCTCAAAAGGCGATTGCATGTCGGTCTCAGAGATTCCATTCGCAAATCGGCGATATCGCAAACGCGGTAACCCGGCGTTCACAGCGCACAAGCGGGATGCGCGCACATAACTGCCATCCTGCCGTAGCGGGCGAGCTAACCGGGGATCGCCGAGGGCTGGCGGCTGATCCCTGCCCCTTGATCCCTGATCCCAGTTTCCTGGTCCTTGTATTGCAACTGGTACAGCTTCCAGTAGAGCCCGCGCTCGGCCAGCAGTTCCTGGTGCGAGCCCATTTCACGGAGCTGCCCCTTGTGCATCACCAGGATCGTTTCCGCCCGCTGCACGGTCGAGAGCCGATGCGCAATCAGTACACTGGTGCGCCCCTCAACCATTCGTTCAAGTGCTCCGCGAATGCGCAGTTCCGTATCTGTGTCTACGCTGGAAGTCGCTTCATCCAGAATCAGGATGCGCGGATTGTAGGCCAACGCCCGCGCAAAGTTGATTAGTTGCTTTTGCCCCGTCGAGAGGGAATTACCCCGCTCCCGCACCGGCTCCGCGAAGCCCCCAGGCAAACTCTCGATGAAGTCCAGCACGTTCACGTCACTCGCTGCCTGCCGCAGTCTCTCGTCGGTAATGGCATCGTCGCCAAAGCGGATATTATCTGCCAATGTGCCGGCAAACAAAAACGGATCCTGTAACACCACTGCAAAGTGCTTCCGCAGCGCGGTTAGGTCTTGCGCGCGCAGGTCTACACCGTCAAGAAGAATCTGCCCCGCCGTCACGTCGTAGAAGCGCATCATCAGGCTGGTGAGCGTCGTCTTCCCTGCCCCGGTGTGGCCCACAATCGCCACCGTCTGCCCCGGCTCAACGGTGAAGGTCACGTCCCGCAGAATCCACTCGATCCCGTCGATCCCGTTGAGCGCTGCCAACTTCGCCGCGGGAGAATCCAAGGCCGCAGCCGCTGTCACCGCCGCCTGTTGCGTCTCGCTCAGTTTTTGATACGTAAACCACACGTGCCGGAACTCAATTCTGTTGCTCCCGTCGCCCTCCACCGGGTTCGCCGGGTTCACAATCTCCGGCTGCGTATCCAGCAGTTTGAAAATCCGCTCGCATGCGGCCATGGCCGCCTGCAGAATGTTGTACTTGTCGCTCAAATCCTGAATCGGCCGCCAGAATCGCTGCGAGTATTGGATAAACATCGCCAGCACGCCGATCGTGACTACCCCGTGACCAAGCACGCTAAATCCGCCGCGCCACACCACCAGTGCAATCGCCACTGAAGAAAGTAGTTCCACCGCGGGATAGTAGAGTGCATAGGCAAAGATCGTGTCCTTGAAGGCGATCATGTGCAGCCGGTTAACGGTTTCAAAGTCCAGGAATGCGCGCTGCTCGCGGTTGAACAACTGCACCACGCTCATTCCCGAAATATGTTCCTGGGTAAAGCTGTTGATGCGCGCAATCGCGGCCCGCACCCGCCGGTAGCTCTCCCGCACATGGTCGCGGAACAGCCGCGTTACAACCAGAATCAGCGGCAGCACCGCGAAGGCCAGCAGCGCCAGCCACCAGTTGATGCTCAGCATCACCGCGGCCATCACCGCCAGCATGAAGAAGTCGTTCACAATGGCCAGAATGCCGTCCGTGAACATGTCGTTGACCGCGTCCACATCAGACGTCAGACGAGTCACCAAACGCCCTACCGCGTTTACGTCGAAGAACCCTATATGCATCCGCTGCATGTGGCGAAAAATATCGCGACGCAGATCGAACATGATCTTCTGGCCCATCCACTGCATCAGGTACGTCTGCACAAACGCGAACAGATACGCGGCCAGCAGCGCTCCCAGATAGAGAGCCGCAAGAATTGAAATGCCTCGGTAGGGATCGGCCGGCAGCAACCGCGCCAGTGGACTATTCGTGGCCAGCCAGTGAGCCAGCGCGCTGCTGGCGTCTTCACTCTTCAGGTTTGGAGAAAGATAGCGGTCGATGGCCATCATCACCATGATGGGTCCGGTCACATCGCACACAGATTTGAGCGAGACCGAAAGAGACGCAATGGTTGCCTGCACCCAGTACGGCCGTACGTAACGGGCGAGCCGCCGCACAAGCCGCGAGTCGTAGACCTTGCCTACTACCGGGTCTTCGTCCTGCTTCCTGGCTGGGCCCTTGGAGCCGGGCTTAGGGGGTTTTGTTTGCTCTGCGTCCGCCATCGGTTAGGTGGGTAAACCTTCCTTATCCATTGTACGGGGCGGCCTTCGGGAACCGCATGCCGCCACCACAGTTCTGAGGACCGGCCGCGTTTCCAACCTGCCCATACCGCTTGCCCGCAAAAATGCCATTTCCCAGCGGCAGGAGCGTGTGTATGGTAAGAGCAAGGAGAGCACGCATGCAACGCAGAGAATTTCTTCGCAAATCGGCCCAGGCTGTGGGAGCCGCGTGGCTCTCGTCCGCCGTCAGCGCACACGCGGCAAACCCGCTACCTCCATGGATCGACGCCGACCCTCTTCCGCATAAGTTCAAAGCTCAGGATGAAGTCGTCCTCGGCCACACTGGCATTCGCACCAGCCGCCTGGCCATGGGCACGGGAACCATCGGCGGCCACGGCGGTTCGAACCAGACCCGCCTGGGCATGGACGCCTTTGTGAGCATCCTGCTCAACGGCTACCACGAGAACGGCTTGCGTTTCTTCGACGCTGCGGACTCCTACGGTAGCCATCCTTACGTTGCCGCGGCGGTCAAGCAGCTTCCGCGCGACAAGGTCACCCTGCTTACCAAGACAGACAACCGCACCGCTGCCGGCGTTCGCGCCGACCTGGACCGCTTCCGCAAGGAGCTCGGCGTCGACATGATCGATATCGTGCTCGTCCATGTGGTGACGGAAGCCGACTGGACTACCCGCTACAGCGGAGTCATGGATGTGCTCTCTGAGGCGAAGGAGAAGGGCATCATCCGCGCCCACGGCTGCTCCTGCCACACCATCCAGGCTCTCCGTGCGGCTGCAGCCTCGCCCTGGGTCGAAGTCGATCTCGCCCGCCTCAACCCAATTGGCCGCTACATGGATGCGGATCCCGATACCGTGATCTCAGTACTGAAGCAAATGAAGGATCAGGGCAAGGGCATAATCGGTATGAAGATTCTGGGACAGGGCGATCTGCGCGACCGGCCCGGCGACGCCATTCGCTTTGCTCTCGGATCCGGCGCTCTCGACGCCTTCACCATCGGCACAGAATCGAAGGCGGAACAGAACAACCTGATTCAGCACATAGCCGCCGCGTAGCAGGATGCACTTAATGTGGGGAGCGCATCGTCCATTCTCGCGATTGAGAGAGTGAGGCGCGGTGGAACCCCTGGGCCGATGAGTCCACCTCATTCACTCGTCAAGTAAGGCCGACGCGCAGGCAGCCAGTATCCTTCATACGATTGCCCCGAAACCGCGCTCTACAACCCAGAATTCGCTCTCGGGTCCGGTTTGGCCGCGGGCTTCGGGGCTGGCTTTTTCTTTGCCGGACTGGAAACGCCCATGCTCATCAGCACATAGCCAAACCCCTTGCGCAGCGCATCGAGAACGCTCATCGTGCTACTCCCTTTCCATTCAGTCCGCAGTCGGGATAATCGAAGCGAACCCCGCTCTGATTCTACGGCGTCTTCGTTGCCGCAGCCGGAGAGGGCACCGGAGCCGCTGCCCCAGGCTGCCCACGCAAAATATCCAGCGCTGTCGGGGGCAGGGGTTTATCCGCATTCGCCAACAGCAGCGTAACCTGCCACATTTCGGTCTCGGTCAGCACGTCTTTGTAGGATGGCATCCCGGTAAGCCGAATCCCATTGACCACTCGCCAATAAGTCGCGCCCGGCGGATCATCGCTCACGCCTACCACGCTGCTGTTACGGTGTTTCTCCCATAGCTGCGGCGTCCTGGGGAACATGTGCACGCCAAACGACGATGGCTTGCCGTGGACTCCGTGGCAGGCCGCGCACTGGTCGCGGTAGATCTGCGCACCAGCCACGAAGGTATTTTCATCGGCCTGGATCGGCGGTGTCTTCACCATTTCGCTGTTGATCCGCGCGTGCAGTGGAATCCCCGTAATCTGCCGCTCCATGGGCAACGGCGGGTCTGAAACCGCCACCGGTGGATGACCGAAATGGAACCAACACATTGCCGCAACAGGAACGAGCACGATGCCCAGAATGACGCCCAAAAGAATTCGACCCATAATTTCGATGGCCTCCGCTGCCCTCCATCGTAGAACATTGGCCAACACTTTCCGCTTACAAATTGTTCATCTTCCCAAGTCCCGAGAAACGCTGGACAAGTCCCACGCCTTGTTTGCGCGGGACTTGTTTTCCGCCGAAGGCAGGTCCTGCGGCTTCGGCGGGATACCGCCGCAGACCGACCTCAAGGCCATCGTCTATCGCTTTTCAGCGACCATTCTCTCTGGCGTTCGTCCAATCGGCTGCTGGTTAGCCCACAAGCCTCCCCCCAAGGTGTTTTAATACCTTATGGGGGAAGCACTGCATCCTGCGGTGGTGTGCTTTCGTACTCCCGTGGAGGAAACCCGATACCGATGCGTTCTTTTCGTCGTCTTGCCCTTTTGCTGGCGCTGGGATTGCCAGCCATGCCCGCCGTTCTGGCCCAAAGCTCGAGCAGCATCCCTCCAACAGATACTCCGGCTCAAGGCCAGGGCCAAGCGCAGCAGCAACCTGCTCCCGCAACTCCTCAGCAATTAAGCGTACAAGCACGCATCCGCGCCCGCCGCGAACAGCGTCGCGCAGCCGCAATCCACGACGCGTACTCTCACCGCTACGAGACGTTTGCCGATATGGGCTACCTGCGCTTCAAACCAGGACCCTCCTTGCAGCGCCTCACCTTCTACGCGTGGGACACTGGCCTCACGCGCTACTTCAACGAGCGCTTCGGCGTTACTGTGGATGGCCGCGGCTATTACGGAACGGCCTACGTGGGCCTGAATCCAAGCAACATCACCCGGCCGGCCATCAGCGAGTACAACGCGCTCGCCGGACCTACCTATCGCTTTTATCTACAGCCCAAGTATTCTATCGCCGGTCGCGTGATGGCAGGCTACGCCTACGGCAATTTTTCAGGGGACACGAACGGTTTCGGCGGAGCGACACTTGGCCTCTACCCGGATGGGAATACCTTCGCCGCGAGCGCCGCTGTCATCGGTGAGATTAACGTCGCCCCTAACATCGGTCTCCGGCTTGCGCCCGAGTATTTTGCAACCGGCTTCGGCTCCACCCTGCAGAATAGCTTCGGATTCACGGGCGGCATCGTCTACCGCTTCGGAAAACAATAACATCAATCAAACTCGGAACAGGGAACCGAAAGTCCGCCTTGTTGCCGGTTGCCGTTGTATGCTTTCGTCGAGCGGCTTTTCACTGCATGGGCATGCGCCAGTGCGATGGACTGAAGCGCCTGCTCAGGAAACTCGTTGATCAGGCAACCGACACAAGGAGAACAAGAGGAGTCTCCCAGTTATGAAGAATACTTTTTCTCGCCGCAATTTCATTCAATCGGGCGCACTGATGGCGACAGCATGTGTTGCCTCCAGCGCAACGCCGTCCTTCGCAGAAGCACTGCCCGTCTCCGGCAAGCCGTCGCCGATCAAGCTGGGCGTTTGCAGCTACACGTTCCGGAACTTTACACGTGCGCAGATGCTTGGCTATTTAAAGGAACTGAACCTCACTGACCTCAACGTGAAGGACACGAAAGACCATCTGCCGATGGATCCAACGCTTGAGGCGCAGGCGCTCGCTGACTACGCTGCCGCGGGCATCAAGCTTCACGGCGCGGGAGCCATCTACTTCCCAACAGCGGATGAAACCGACATCCGCGGCAAGTTCGAATACTGCAAGCGGGCCGGCATCAAGACCATCATCGCGGGCGATCCTACGCCGGAATCTTTGAAGTGGATTGAGAAGTTTGTCAAGGAATACGACATCAAGATTGCGATCCACAATCACGGGCCTGAGGACAAGTTTTTCCCGTCGCCGTTCGATGTGCTGAAGGCTATCAAGGACATGGATCCGCGCATTGGCTTCTGCATTGACGTAGGCCACGCAGCGCGCGCGAACGCGAATCTCGTCGAGGCTATTCACGCAACCGGGCCGCGCCTCTATGACATGCACATCAAGGATCTGGCCAACTTCACCAGCAAGGAGAGCCAGGTGGCTGTCGGCGAAGGGATTCTGCCTATCCGCGATATTTTCCAGGCACTGATCGACATCAAGTATCCGGGCTTCGTGGATCTGGAATACGAGATCCATGGCGACAATCCGATGCCTGGCGTGATTGAGAGCTTCGGCTACATGCGCGGCGTGCTGGCCGGCATGGGATACCTGACGCACGCTTGAGAGCTAGAATTTCCGGAGCCCCGGGGGCCCCGGGGCTCCGTTTTTTTGGCCTGGGGTAATCTGATCAGAAATCAGGATTTGGCTGCGTATAAATGTTCGTCTGGATGGTTCGTCGACAGCGCTAAACGTTCGCTTATAAGGTTGCATTTCGTCGAGGGGTTAACGCTTTTTCGGACCGAATTTGACGTTTTGGTTGCTCACAAGGTTGCGAATTGAATCGAAGGGTTGCCGGGAATTAACCGTGATTCTGTGGAAGAGACTCGAAACGGACTCGAAGCAGGCGTAAAGCGCTGAAAATACATTGTTTCCTGCGTTTAAGCTGACGGTGTGGACATGGTTGGATTGCGCGTGGAGATTGTAGCTATCCCAGGCCTCAGAAGCGAGACCTTGAGTTCCGCGAACCAAATCAAAAGCAAAGACAAAAGCAACCGCAGGTTCTTCGACTCCCCGTTCGCTTCGCTCAGGGTCGCTCAGTATGACAGCTCATTCTTAGTCAAGTGCAACCGCACGCAGCTTGTGTCGATAGGGCCCGGTACAAATTTGTTGGTAGCTGATCACTGACCACTGTTCGCTGACCGCTGTTCACTGACCGTTGTTCACTGTTCACTGTTCCCTGTTCACTGCAGAATCGGTATACCCGCAATCCTCTTCTGCCACTCTGCGGGGCCTGTCTGGTGGACGCTGGTTCCCTTCGAGTCCACTGCGACGGTCACTGGCATATCGCGCACGTCGAATTCGTAGATGGCTTCCATGCCCAGGTCTCCAAAGGCCATGAGCCGTGAACCGTAGATGGCTTTCGACACCAAGTATGCCGCGCCGCCTACTGCCATCAGGTACACCGCGCCAAACTCGCGAATGGCATCGATCGCCACCGGGCCACGCTCGGCCTTGCCGACCATGCCCAGCAATCCCGTCTCTGCCAGCATCTGGCGCGTGAACTTGTCCATGCGCGTGGCTGTTGTTGGACCCGCCGGCCCCACCACTTCTTCGCGGACAGGATCCACCGGGCCAACGTAGTAGATGAACCGTCCGCGGAAATCCACCGGCAGCTTTTCGCCGCGGCTCAGCATGTCTGTCATGCGCTTGTGCGCTGCGTCGCGCCCGGTAAGCAGCTTGCCGGTCAGCAGCAGCACTTCGCCGGGCTTCCAGGTGGCGGCTTCCTCTTTGGTCACCGTGTCCAGATTTACGCGCCGGGCGCCGGAGACGTCGTGTGTGAGCTTCGGCCAGTCCTCGAGATTCGGCGGATCGAGATACACCGGCCCCGACCCATCGAGCACAATGTGCGCGTGGCGCGTGGCGGCGCAGTTGGGAATCATCGCCACGGGCAGGTTGGCGGCGTGGGCGGGTGTGTCCAGCACCTTTACGTCCAGCACCGTTGTCAGCCCGCCCAGTCCCTGGGCGCCGATTCCCAGGCGATTTACCTTGTCGTAGAGTTCCACGCGCAGCTTCTCGGCTGTAGTTTTGGGCCCGCGGGCAATCAGGTCCTGAATGTCGATCGGGTCCATCAGCGATTGCTTGGCCAGCAGCATCGCTTTTTCCGCTGTGCCGCCGATTCCGATACCGAGCATCCCCGGCGGACACCATCCCGCGCCCATGGTGGGCACGGTTTTCAGCACCCACTCGACGACGGAATCGGAGGGGTTCAGCATGGCGAACTTCGATTTCGCCTCGGAGCCTCCGCCTTTGGCAGCGACCGTTACGTCGACCTTGCCACCCTTGACCAGCTCCACATTCACCACGGCCGGCGTATTGTCTTTGGTGTTGATGCGCTTGCCGGCCGGGTCGGCCTGCAACGAAGCGCGTAACTTGTTGTCCGGGTCGAGATAAGCGCGCCGCACGCCTTCATCCACCATCTGCTGCAGGTCCTTTGGCTCCTCGCCGGGCGCAGCTTCGAAGCGGACGTCCATTCCGACCTTCACAAATGCATTCACAATCCCGGTGTCCTGGCAGATGGGCCGGTGTCCCTCGGCGCACATGCGGCTGTTGATGAGAATCTGCGCAATGGCGTCCTTGGCCGCGGCAGACTCTTCCTTCTCATAAGCCTTCGCGAGGCTGGTAATGTAATCCACCGGGTGGTAGTAGCTGATGTACTGCAACGCGCCCGCAACGCTGG
>OBLW0100000351.1_pt1 | contig 39411 bp, 25 predicted proteins | sample 1520161 | NCBI WGS metagenome assembly OBLW01 (sample SAMEA3539309, study PRJEB22396) | soil metagenome | biome: tundra; feature: field; material: soil | place: USA | collected 2010-05 | depth 0.15 m
GTGACAACATAGCTGGAAGTACTTCCACCACTGACTGAACCAGCAGTGAGATTATTTGCGTTCAGAGTAACTTTACAGCCAGCAAGTGTTAACGTACTGCTAACAATCACTGGATTACTCAATGTGATTCCGGCAGAATTCGATAAGTTCAAGTTTCCGACTGTGGACGGAAGGATGTTGGTAACTTGAGCACTCGTTCCATTGAACGTGTACCTTGAGGTAGTACTACCATTGAAAGTTCCACTATTTGTAAATGTTCCACCTAATGTAATATTCGATCCGGTTCCAACATTAGCATTTAATGTACCGGATGTAATTGTAAGATTATTTCTAACTACTAAATCGCGAGGTAGGGGAGTATTATTATCGCTAAGTGTTACTTGCCTTCCGGCAGTAGTTCCTGCATTTATCGTCAAATTCCATAATGGAACTGTATGAGTATTTATAAAAAATCCGAAAGATCCCGACACACCTGTATTCGTAGAGCTTCCATCACCTATGACAATTGTGCCTCCAGTTATGCTGGTTGGTATCGTATTCGTAGTGCTCATATTCACGTCATATTTACCGGTACTACCTGAAAGTGGGTCAACAATTGTAATAGTACCACCTGACATAGCAAAAGTACCTGCTGTAGGAACATCAAATGAGTTGTTGGTTCCTGATAAATTTTTTATAATAATATTTGTCGTTCCAGATCCACCACTTTCCGAAATTGTAGTCGTTCCACCTGCATTTTTGAAATAACCATATATATTTAGAGTCCCTTTTTGAATGGTAAGTGAACCGCTAGTAATCTGTAAATTATTATTACTATTAGCAAGAAGTCCTATTACAAAAGTTCCAGAAGTATTGATTGTTAAAGCACCCCCAGCCACTAATAAGGATGAGCCCGTGCTACTATATCCACCGCTTCCAGAGAATATAAGAGCTCCATTTGCACTTGCGAGAGATTGGTTAGTGGATGTACAAGATAGCGTTCCGGCAGTTTGTTCCCACGTACCAGTTGTCCAGAGCGCCGCCGCCGCAAAACTTACGTTTGATGAACATACAACTCTATTAGCTAGAGCAGTTTTGCTCAAGGTTATTATTCTAAAACGAGTCAAAGTTGGTGTTCCTGTAATAGTTTGATCTCCGGCTTTGGTAAATGTAACATTACAAATAGTACTAGAAGAATTCTTCGACATATCAAAAGTACCGTTATTAGAAAGATCACCACCGATTGAAAGAGTATTAGTAAATGTTCCAGATGACTGAACAATAAAAGTACCACCAGCCACTACGGTTACATTACCTGTAACTACAACTGCCCGTGCAGCAACTCCGTCAAATGTAAGTATTCCGGATGTTCCCTGACCGATTGTAAGGCTTGCTAAGGTATTTGGTGAGACATTAATTGTTACAGTTGCACCGTCAGCAATAATTACATCATTGCCAGTACCAGGAACAACTCCTCCACTCCAAGTTGTGGTAGCGTTCCAAAGACCACCAGTACCTGTAGATGTAATTGTTGTGGCGTTTAATGTACTTGCCAATAAAAGTGCAAATACAATTGTTAACAAAAAATGTAATGTTAGTCTCATGAGAACCTCTTTTTTTATTTATTTATTAATTTTTTCTTTAATAATTTTCTTCTTTAAGCGAATACCTAAGAAATATTTCAGATTAATTTATTTTACATATAATGTTATAATAGGTCATACAAGTTACATCATACTATTTACTTTATTCATATTTAAATATTGTAAATCGCTTTATAAAAGTCAAGTCAAATAATATTTGAAGGAATAAATTTTAAACTTTCTAAGGGTTCTGGGTCGAAACTATTGGTGTACAGAGTCATTCATCTCATACTCATCTTTCGACCAGAATAAGCGAGTAATATTCTTCTATGTTTACATAAAACATAGGCCCATTATTCCCATAATTGAGAAAGATGTTATTAATATAATATGTTTTCTTTATCCTTGTTCATTTTATCGCCGAATATCTTAGTAATCCAGTCAGAATATGTTTTTTCATCAAAATTCCTTCTTGCTGAAGTAAGGATAGTATAAAGGGATGCAGTTTTAATCTCTTTAATCTGGGGATATTCCCATCCATTTATGTTAAGAGCAAAAGGGAGAATAAAATCAAGAGCTTTTCGTATAGACCCGCCTTCAGGACTTTCATAATTACAAAGATCGACACCAACTTTCTCACCCAAAATGGCAAGTTTAATTAAGGCTTCAAGATTAAATACGCTATAACTCCATGAAGTTGTTCTTTCCAGTTCAAGAGGTTGTTGACCATCGGCTTTTATCTGAACCGAGATCCTCTTTGTCTTCACATCTTCCAGATATTTTTTTGCCAAATCTATCTTGTCAAGAAATAATGCTATCGAAACAATTTGCGCATCATACCATGAACCATGGTTGTTTTTTGCATCTGATTCATCTTTACCATTCTTACTGTTGATAAGCCAATCAAGGTACTGACTGAACCATAATTTAATTTTTGAATCGTCTTCTTTTGTCCAGCTTTTTGAACTTTCAATTAAACCGAGAGCATCTATTATTATAGGAAATCCATGGGTGTCAATTATTCCTGTACCTCTTCCCTCACTTTTTCCAGGAATGAACTGGGAGTAATTCATATTCGGATTCATTTTTGTGCTTTCATCCAGAAACCAGACTCTTAATAGCTGAGCAGCTTTTTCGGAATATTTTGTTTCATCTGTTATATAATATGTCAGGGAGAGACTCTCAACCGCTTTTACCAAGTTTCCAAGATTTTCGTGATCGCTTATATCCTCTGTCTCGGGATTTACCACCCCATCCTTTCTAATATAAGGGAGCCCATCTTTTGTTTTTGTATCTGGCCACCAATATTTGCCTAAACTCGTATAATCATGTTTGTTTCCTCCGGGAGGAGTCACCTGTTTCTGCATAACAGAGACGGGGTCCATATCCAGATGTTTTTCCGCTTCTCTGATAAGCTTTTTTACGACTTCATTTTTCTTTAAATCTCCTTTTAAATAAGATTGCCTATATAAATAAATCTTATTACCATTAGCAGAAAATACTTTTGGAATTCCAATCTGGGCAAGTGAGATAAAATTGATAATAATAATACCAAGCAATATCTCTGTGTAAATTTTCATTGTTCCTCTATTTTAATCCTCAATTGTTAAATAAGTTCCTTTAAAATCCTGGTTGCGTACTTCAATGACTCCTTTTTCTAAAGGAATATGCTTAAATACAATCTGCGCTTTGCCATTTGCCATTTCAATTACACTGCTGCCAATGTTAGTTCCCAGGTTATCAAGTAATTTCCCGCCGGATAATGCAGAAAAATAAACCCGCTTATTAAAATCCAGGCAGTGTTTACCGTCTTTATCAACTGCAAGTGCGGTGATAAGATAATTACCATTGGAAAGTCTTTCTGACTTAAGGACGAGATCATCAGGCTTGTCAAATTTCTTATAAGTATAATTTATTTTAAGAACATCCTCCGTTACTTTTTTACCATCATTAAAACCGACAGCTTTAATATCATTATCACCTTCTTTAAAACTGATATGCCAGCTCAATCCGCATGCAGGGAATTTCTTTGTATCCCTTATTAGTTTTCCCTGACTCTGCCCATTCAGGAATAATTCCACCTCGGAACAGTTGCTAAAGACATTCAATTCTTTTTTCTGGTCGGGCTTGCCGTATCTTTCAGTCCAGGTATGTGATTCAATATAACAGAAGGAAGGACTTTTAGTCCAATAGCTTTTATAGACATAATAGGCATCCTTTGGATTGTTATTCATATCGACCAATCCTTTCTGATTAACATAAGGGATAGGATTTTCAGGGCGGAGCGGTGTGGTAAAGTCCCGGAATATCCATTGCGCAGAACCGGTAAACCAATCGAGGTTTTCAGAAACATGCAGATACCAATCGAACAGGTCTACGATATAGCTTTCAGACCAATCTCCGTCATTCGCGATATTCTTAACCTTAATCTTATTTATCATCTCGTCTCCCCCGCCCGGAATACCGAGTCCTTCTCCATCAATGGGATTTTCCGTATGTCTGCCTATATGACTATCGCCACCATACTCAGCGTGAAATAATCTTTTGTAAGTATCCCTTGCTTTGGTAATTGTTTTTTCATAGTTCTTGTAAACATCAGAATACCATCCAGACCAGATAGAGGGAGAAAATACATCAACCACGTTAGAAGCGGCAGGTAATTTTCTTGAAACAGTTAAACGATAAGGGTCAAGTTCCTTTGCAAGATTATGCAGCTGCTGTGCAAATGCTTTGAGAGAATCGGGGTTATCGCCACCGGGGAAATCGGGAAGCCAATCGCTTTCATTGCCTATAGACCAGAGGATGATACATGGATGGTTATAGTTTTGGAGAATCTGTTCCCTGAATATTCTTTTTGTATTTTCCTGCCATTCTTTTGGACCGAAACCACCGCGGCACCAGGGATTTTCGTCCCATACAAGAATTCCAAGCTCATCGCACGCACGGTAAACCTCGGGGGCCTGGGGATAGTGGGCAAGACGAATGAAATTAGCACCCATTTCTTTAATCATCCTGATATCTTTTCTGTGGAGACTATCCGGAAGGGCATTTCCATAACCAGAGAGTTCTTCATGACGATGAGTTCCCCTGAGGAGTAACCTTTCACCATTAAGATAAAATGCACCATGTTCCCTAAATTCATACCAGCGGTAGCCTATATGGTCCGATATTTTATCTATAACCGTACCATCTTTCATCAATGATATTTCAACCGTATAAAGTTCCGGAAGCGAAGGACTCCAGAGAAGGGGATTTTTAATATCGGGCATATCAAAGGCAATTTTATTTTCCCCTTTATTCAATTCTTCCTTTAATTTTTTATTGGAAACAGTTTTACCGTTTTTATCTCTAATTACAGCCTGCAGAGTATAGTTATTCTTTTCATTGAAATTATTAACCAAGAGCTGAACGGCGGTTCTTGCAGCTTTTTGATCCACCAGAGGTGTTTGGACTAAAAGTTTTCCCAAGTGTACCTGGGGAAGCACTTTCAACCAGACATTCCTTGTGATACCTCCATAAAGAACAAAATCTGATTTCTGGGATGGTTCGACATAGGGATCGTATGAATTATCAGCCTTAACCCTTATTAAATTTACTTCATCTTTTTTAACAAGGGGAGTAATATCTATTTCGAATCCCACATAACCGCCGGTATGTTCACCGGCTTTTTTGCCATTTACATATATTTCACTTTTATTATTTACCCCTTCAAAATAAAGTTTAACTACCTGATTATTTTTCAGAGCGGGAATAAATATTTCTTTTTCATACCAGCCGATACCTCTTCGATATCCAGGGATCTGATCGAGGGCATCCGATTTATTCCAGGTATGGGGTAAATTTATTTTCTGCCATTTTTCCAAGGAATGGGATAAGCCATCATAATCTTTTATTTCGTCCTGAAGATAGAACCAGTCATTATCAATTAAATAACCTTCCCGTTCATTTTTATCTTCAATGAAATACTTATTTTTATTCAGCATGAAATCTTTATTAAGACATTCAGTAAAATAGTAATCACCCGCCGGATAAGATTCATCGACCCCCCACCCTTTGGAAAAGTTATATACAGTATGAAGAAGCAACCCTTCTTCAACCTTACGATTGCTTTTAGTAAAAAGATATTTATTTTTTAATGACTCAAGAGTTTTTTGTGCAATGTTCAGGTATTTGGTATAATCAGATTCAGAACCAGCCAATTCAGATAATATGAAAAACCCAGAAGCTGCTATAGCAGCAGCAGAAGCATCCCTTACTACAGTATCGGCTTTAAGATCAAGATCCCAGCGTGGAATCAAATCGCCAGGAATGTTATTCAGATAATATTCCGACATTTTTTTTGAAATACTAAGAAATCTTTCATCCTTAGTATATTTATAAGCAGTAGCGAAACCATAAATCCCCCATGCCTGTCCCCTTGCCCAAGTTGATTCATCGGAAAATCCCTGGTGGGTTCTTCTTCTTTCAACAACCCCGGTTTCCGGGTTAAATTCAATTAGATGATAAGATGAGAAATTCTTACGAACATTTTGATTCATACAAGTAATTGCATGTTTGTAAGCTATATCGTAAAAAGTATAATCCCCTGTTTCCTGGGCTGCCCAGAACAGTAGTTCTATATTTATCATTGTATCAATAATCATCCAACCTGATTTATCTTCGGTTCCGAGTTTCCCCCATGCCCTTATAAAATTCCCATTTGAATTGAACCTCTTTACGAGCATTCTTGCTGCATCAATGGCAGCATCACGATATTTTTTATCACCGGTGTGCTGATATGCCTTAACACACGAATTAAAGAAAATAAAACCTAAATCATGAGTATCATCGAGAGAGGCATATTTTATAAGCCTGTCAGCATGAATCAAAGCTCTTTTTTTAAATTCTTCTTTCCCGGTAATATCGTACATATTCCAGAGTTCACCGCATGTGAAACCAGAAAACCAGTTCGGTTTATCACTGAAAGTCCACTTGCCCTCAACCGTATATTTAGGAAACCTACCATCAAGGATATTATCTTTCCTGATAAGCTGATCGCTGATAGATTTAAGAACATCCTGCGCTTGTGAATTGAACTGCAAGATGAAAAGCAAAACTATGATTATAAGTTTATTCATTATTACTTCGGGTATTTGATTTTTTTATTTATGTTGGAATTTTAATTTAACCAAAGCACAGGCTGCCTAACAGGAAAATTCCTTATAATCTCTTCATTCTCCGGATGTGCGTCAAGTTTCTTCCATAATTCTAAAAAGTTATTTTCGTTATAAGCCAATCCGCCAAATAACAAAGCCGGCTGGCGTACGGGATAATAATCAAAATACATGACGTCTTTGGAATATGGCCATTTTGATTTATCGGCAATATAGGGGAACATAAACTCAATCCCTTTTTTCATATTCCTCCCATCGGGAAGAGTGAATTTCCATAGATTATCTTTTTCATTTGACAGGATCGTGCAAATAATTGACATTGCATCAAGATTAAAAAGGGAATAATTGTAAGGTTTGGTTCTTTTCAGCTCCAGGGGGAAACTTCCATCCTTTGCCATCTGTATAGGGAGGAGCACTTCCTTAAATCTCTTTCTGCAGAAATCCACCTTTTCTTCATCGCCTACCAGTTTTGCAAATTCAGCCACCTGCATAACCCAACATGTACCATGGTTATTCTTTGCATTCATTTCATCAATTCCATAACTGTGAGTGGTCAGCCATTTAAGATAATCAGCAAACCATTTTTTAATGCAGGCTAGATCTTTGGCAGGTATTAAATCATCTTTTTCGAGTATAATTATTGACTGTGCAACTTCTATAAGGTGAATTGTATCGATGATACCTGTTCCACGTCCCGTAAACTTTCTTGTTATTGCCTGCGCATAAAGGAGAGTGGGATTCATTTTTGTATCTTCGTTAACAAACCATGCACGTAAATGATCAATGGCTTTGAGTGCATATTTTTTATCACCAGTAATCCGATATGCAGCAGTTAAAGCGGCAACCTGAATGCTCAATCTTATCAAAACTTTCCTATGAAACACAAAATTATCAGGATTAGTCATGCCGTCTTTCTGAATATAGGGACCGTCAGGGTGAGTGGAATCAGGCCACCAATAATCACCTTCAGAATAGAAATCATGTTTCCCACCAGCGCTCCTAGTGGATGGAAATGCCGTTATCGTTAAAGGAACTTCTTTAAGATACCGATCAGCCGCAGGAATAACCCATCGCTTATCTATTTCCCTAACATTTATCTGTGCAAATAGAGTACTAAAAGAAAGACAAAGCAGAATTAATAAGAATAACTTTTTAATTGAGTTATTCATCATCTTTCAACCCTCCCGAAACTGCCGCTTTTCATTAATTTTTCAGCCTCATCACAGAAACAAGATTAAAGGAAACGATTTTATGCATCATATAAATATTCAATGTGTCAAATTATTTCAATAAAATCATTTTACCGGTTCCGGAATAGCTACCTGCAATCAGTTTATAAAAGTAAATTCCCGAAGGTAATCCAGATCCGTCAAATTTTTCAGTGTATTGTCCAGCATTTTTATATTCGTTTAATATTGTTTTGATTTCATTCCCAAGCAAATCATAAACTTTTAAAGTAACAAACACGGGGCGGGTTATTAAAAAGGATAAAGTGGTTTCAGGATTGAAAGGATTGGGATAATTAGGATACATTATTATTTCCTTATCAAAAACCTGTCCTTTATCATTAATAGAAGAAGGGGATAATCTTTCCTGAAGCTGCGCCAGGTAAAGGGACTGAGGATATAAACCTGCAGTGTTGGATCCTTCAATATATCCCTGAGGTTCATCGAATGGAGCCGGAGGACAAATCCCCGTAATATGAGTTCCCTTACATCCGATCGCATAGTTCTGCGCCGTTGGAGGTTTCTGCACTATCAAATTGCCTGCCGCAACATCACAGTTCCATGCAACTGAATTAGCAATTGCCCAGCCATGAGCTGTTCCGTAATTCCCCCTGTTATATAATGCTAATAATGTTGGATCTAAGCCAGGTCTTGGTCCGTCAAGTTCCTTATGGTTATCAAATAAATATCCCTGAGACCATTGCCTATGCCCTTCACTGCTAACATAAGAGCCGCTTGAAGTACAGTTCAGAAAAACAACTCCAGAATTCCATGACGTACCATTTGATACATAATGATGCCTTCCGTTTGTTGCATAACAATTCTTAAACAATACCTGCTGAGAGCCTGTGTATGTGTTGAAGTTATATCTTCTTTCACCTGTTATTTGTGAAACCGGGTCAAGAGCTTTGCAGCTATCGACAGTTATCCTGGTTCCTGTATTTATTCTGATACCTGACTGACCGAAATGTAAAAATGTACAGTTCCTTACCCACGAATCTTCAAGCTGGTAAAGATCTACTGCCTGCCACGGATGATTCTCATCTTGCCCTCCAAGGGTTTCAATATCAATTCTTAGATTTTCGATTCCGATATTGGTCTTTAAACCCGAACGGGAATACTTATAAATATAAGATTGGGACTGACTTTTGATAAGATGATTATATACAGGAACATCAATAGTAATTTTATTCCCATTTATTGCTTTTATATACCTGTTATAAACAATCGGGTGACTATCGACCGCCCATGCCGTATCCTGACTTGGACCAGTTGAATGAGTCCCTCCGTAATTTATAGCCTGAAGCCATGCTGCAGAACAGGGATGATAAATTATAATATTATCACCAACAGAAAAAGGAGCTGCATTTGCTACATCAAATTCCCTCGAGCCGACAAGCACAGAATCGCTGGTAATATTTGTTTTTGTTCCGGAGATCTGGTCTTTCCAAACAGTACTGCTTCCCCCGCCGGCTATTAATATAGTTCTTTGGGTTGGGGAATCTCCCATACCTTTTAATATTGTATTTGTTAACGAATCACTCCCATCGCCGGAACCTCTTAATACAATACCATTGTATTTTAAATAAAGAGTCCCCCAAATCTCATAATTACCAGGGGATAACAGTAAAGCTCCAGTTGAACCTGCATTCCCCAATGAATCCAATGCCGATTGAATGTGTACAGTATTATCCCCATGAATAGGAGAAATAGATTTTATCACAGGAATATTTGGTAATTCAGACTCACCATTCTTATAACCGGCATAACTGAAATCAGGTATCCTGTTATTCTCCTGATCCAAAGCATAGACAAGCTTATTTGCAGAATCATAATGAACAAGAACCGACTGCCATTGTGCATTTGTAAATGATGAAAGTACCGGTAAAATCAGTATAGTTATTATTATAAAATTTTTCATAACAGAAAGATGATACTCAAGATTAATAAAAATGGGCTGTTCAATTAAGAACAACCCTTTAATAAATTATTTCATTAAAATCATTTTTTTAACAGATGAATAATTTCCTGCGGTTAATCTATAGAAATAAACTCCGTTAGATAATTTTCCAGCATTAAAGTTTACAGTATAGGTACCGGACTCTTTTTCACTATTTATAAGAGTAGAGACTTCTTTTCCTAACACATTAAATATTTTTAAAATAACCAAAGATCTTTGGGAAATCGTGAAGTTGATCATAGTAGAAGGATTAAATGGATTAGGATAATTCTGTGATAAATTAAAACTTAATGGTTTTACTGACCGATTCTTAACATCTGTACTAGTATTTTCAAGTGTATTTTCAGTAGAACCCGCAACTCTGGCTAAAGCGACATATATTGAACCAACACCTGAATTGAGAGTAATGGCTGTAGCCAATGAATCTGGGTAAAAGCTTCTAGGAGGAACGGTGAGATTGGTTGTATCAGGGATAGACTGGTTAAAACCGTTCCAGGTAGCCAGGCTGTCGATAGAATATGCAACTCTTAAATTAGTATTCCCTGCTGCAACACCATCATCTAATCCATAGCTTGGGCGAAATCTATCAAAGCTCATACTTGGAGTGGAAACTATACCATGGTTGAACATAATCTGGAAATAACGAACGTGCGACACTTTATCTATGCCATTAGTAAAAATGCTGCTTCCTGTACTTGCAATTCCGGGTATACAGCGTACGATGGCATAATGCCCTGTTCCTGCCCCAGATGTTGTAGAACGGAGATTGAATATCCTATAACCACTGGAATCACCTATGGGGAAATCTTTTATTGCTCCAGCAGTGTTTGACATAGCTCTTCCCATAGCACCATTAATATAACTTGCAGACGAATAACCAATTACATTCGCTGAAGTTGTAGACTGACAGACCCAGATATAATTACCGGTTTCAATAATGCCGCTTACAAAAGTCATGACTGAATAAAGCGCAGCAGGACCGGTTGAAGAACCGCCATCCATATAGATATTGCTTCCGAGAATTACCTTTGCCCCACCGGTCTTATTGATAGTGACGGAGTTAAAATCTCCATTTACCGTACTATAAGGAGTGGAAACAGTTAAGGTGCTATTAGTAGTCCCTGACAATGTCAAATTGCATACACTTAAAGTACTTCCGGCAGTTCCACTTCTAAAATCTAAAACAATTCCATTATGTGTTAAATTTCCCTTTAACTCAAGGGTTTGAAGTAAACCATTTCCTCCATTAGTATTAGTTTGAACTTTAAATGTTGCACCAGGGTTTATTAAAATATTCCCGTTTATTACTATGGCCGTTGTATCAATTTTACTGAATTGTAAAACTCCCGAGGCACCGCCACCAATTGTTATATCATTTATTGTAAAATTCTGGTCTATTGTTAAGGTATCTGCATCAGGTATAACAACATTATCTAATGCACCAGGAGTACCAGTGGGATTCCAGGTCATTGTACTCCACTTCCCACTAGCTGTTGCGGTATATGTTGTCTGGGCGATTGATGTATTTGCATAGATAAATACGACTACGATAGCCGAGAATAAATATAATTTAAGTTTCATAAGAACCTCTTATTTATGTTATTTAATAGTCACTATTTTTTTTGAATTGAAGAATCATCAACATCTTTATTGACAGCGCCAGGAGTGGCGTCAGCAGCTTTTGAAGTGCTAACCCAATTTGCCGGGGAAGTATTATTGGCAAAATTTCCATTTACAGGTTTAAAATATGCAATGTATCCATTATCCACTGCCTCAGGAGTAAGTTCAGTTACAGCGCATCCTTCCCATTTGGAAGCCCCCCCCCACGTTACAATATCAACAGCTTTTTTCTTATCCCATGCAGAGAGAAGGGCAACATTATCTTTTCCAGTCAAGACTATTTTTCCACCTACAGTATCTATATTATCAGGAGAATGATAAGCAAATACCACAATCTTGTTATTTCCATCATCAGTTTTTAGGTCCTCCTCCATTTCAGACGAACCATATTTATCATTTTGCTCTCCGAGGCAAACAAGGACATAAGTACCTTTTGGAATTATTTTATTGAAGACAGATTTAGGACCTTCAGAAAATTTAATAACTCCTTCTGTTTCCTTAGGGGTGCTTGTAGGAGAAGTCATATCAGTTAAATACCATCCTGCAAGTTTAATTCCTCCTTCTTTCAAAACCAGAAGTTCTACATATTCGCCTCCATTATAAAGAGATTTTTTACCACTGTTACCAATTTCATTTATAATTATATCCCCTTCTTTCTGAGCGAATAACGGATTTCCATAAATCATTAAAAAACAAATCACAACAAATAATTTTTTCATAATTACTCCTATTTTTTTATTTTTGAATTAAAGTTTGAACTATTTTATTTTTTGATAAAATCTTCTCTTGACGGGGAAAATACTTCAACCAGAAGCGCATCTTCCAATGCCGTAACACCATGCTGAACAGAAGGGGGGATAAAAAAGCTGTCTCCTTTATTTAACAACTTTTTTTCGCTCTCAATCTGAATTTCAAATGAACCATAGACGATAAAAGTTATCTGTCTATTGGGATGAGTATGAACTGACCCTTTAGAATTTTTCTTAAACTCCATCAAAGTCATCATTAAATTGTCATCAAAACCTAATATTTTTCTCCTGATTCCTTCCTGGATATATTCCCATTCAATATTCTTTCCAAAGATATAACCTTGCGATGCCGTATCAATCATATTTTCAGAATCATTTACTTCGTTCATCTTAATTTTCTTTTATTAGTGTATAATTTCCGGTCCAATTATATTCTTTCCCCAAAACATTAAGAGTATGTTTTGTTATATCTGAAGCGTTTTTATTATTTATCAATAAAACCCAGTTAATATTATTCCCCAGAATTCGGATAGCCGTGGCTTCATCATCAGATAAGAGCACCTTAACATTTTTTATATTACCCGTAGCACCGGCAGAGAATTCATTTATACCATCCCACAGTCCATGAGTTTCAATCACTGAAGCGAAAACATGGGAGTCACCGTTATACCTAATAATAACTGCAGGCTCATGCCTGAGATTAAAATCAGGGTCACCTGCACCGATTCTGACGAAATAGACTTTTGCAGAAGTATCGGCAGCGGATACAACAGAATAATACCTATTCCCTTGCAGCCATGTAAAAGAGATTATGGAATCAGTTTTCCCTTCGGCTTCATTCCAGAGATGCTGATAACCATTATTTTTCCCCAGCGTACTCATCTTTTTATCATTTGCCTTATAATTGACATTAGTAGAAACCAGCTGCCCCATATAATAGAAAGGAAGATCATATTGATGTTTTTCTTTTGAACTGATCTTAAAGACATCAACAATGATAGGTTTAGTGAATGATTTATCATTTATCATTACCATGGTGCGCTGCATGGAAACACCTTTATAGGCATTAACAACCTTAGCGCTCATAACCTGGAAGGCGGAATCGGAAACCGAGAAAAAATGTTTATCAGCGTGGTACTTTTCCGAAACGGACTCTTTACCCTGATAATCAGATTTCTCGTCAACAGTAACAGTATTATGGGCAATAGTCTGCCGAGAAAACGATTTATTTTCAGGAAGATACCTTCCCTCATCTTTAGTTTCCACATTTATAAACCGGGCAGCCCCATAGTCCTGGAGGATTTCAAAACCCTGGTCATAGTAAAGCATTGAGAGTTTATCATAATGACCATGTGATAAACCATGCCCGGTATATTTCATCAGCAATAATGACTGATCCTTTATGGGTCCAAACCTTAGAATGCCTATTCCACCCTCGTCGCCTTTAGCTCCGTCTGAAAATTCAATACTTTTATAGGGAAAATCAGGTGTTTTTTCATTTGAACAGAGATCCTGAGCCACTTTCAAGCCATCCCCGCTTAAGATTACAGAATTCTGTTTAGCAGCTATGTTGAGTAAAGCTTTATCTTCTCCATAAAGTCCATATGTAATATCAAGGGAAGAGATTATTTCGGGGGAAAGATAATTTTTTTCTTTCAGTGCATCATTAATAGGTATAAATGCTCCATTTGTATAAGTAAGCTGAATAGCGGAATAAAAGGCTTTTTTCAAAATCTGATTCCTGTGCTGAAATATATTCAATTCCGGCTGATTATTATTGATAGCTTTAGCAAAAGTAAAAAAGGGCAGTAAAGCATATCTAACATAATATGCACCTTCTGTATAATATCCATCGGGAGAAAATAATTCATCGAGCTGTTTAAATAATCCTCCAGACCCATCTTTTTTTGAGCCATACAACGATTTATTTACAAGGTCCATATCACCCATAACATAGCCGATCATACCCACAGCAGTGACAGTCCAAGTTCCATGGTTGTGAATACTGTCAAATTCTTCTACCTTTTCTTCAGTAAGGAATTTAGCCATCGGTTTAAATACACCTGTTTCAATTATATTTCTATCACCAGCAGAAAGCCAGTCATAAATACAATCATAAGCCTGAGCTGCATTAACCAACCAAACAGTTTCATTAAGGGACTGCCAGAATAATCTGCCGGCAGATTCATTGGATGCAGCCGGATGTCTTCCCAGAGTTGGATAAAGACCGGCATATTTTAAGAGCATTTCCTTAATGAATATAGCATATTTTCCTTCCTTTGTAACTGAAAATAACATACCAGCCGCCTGCATTTCAGTAGAATTCTTTTTGTGTCTTTCGTGGGTATAACCACCGGCATCTTTGGGAACAGGCACATCTATAGGAATTGTCAAAGCTTTATCGACCATATCTTTTACTTTCTGATAAGTTTTATCGAACACAGGATATTTACCTAAAGAAGCTCTGATCTCCTGAATATCTTTATTATTTATAAGAAGATTCGGATGCTGATTCCTGCCACAAATACTAATAGAGAAAATAAGAGAAATAAATAAAATTTTCATTTCATTAAAAACTATAAGTATATCCTAAACTAATATTATTGCTGATCTCCATCTGATAATTTGTATTACTATAATATGAATCGTAGAATTTTAACTGTTTCCATTCATAGGCAACATCTATTCTTCCGCACAATACGTCAACGCTTAAACCGAAGGAATAGGAATCCCAGGCGGGTCCTCTCTCTTTATTTGCAGCGCCATCCGGGATGAACAATTCCGGAACATTCTGGTAACCGGCGAGAAGAGAAAACCATTTGACCGGTTTATATTCTATACCGAACCTGTAACTATTTCTATTAACCAAATTATAGAAAGTTGAATCAGGACGGCTTAATGAAAATACTGTTTTACTTAATGGTGCATATTCATAGTCGAATGATATAATAACTTTATCAATCGGATTAAAGCTGACGCCAAATGTTACAATTGCAGGAAATTTTAGTTTATCTGTTCCAGCATCGTTCCGGGATATACTTGAAGATGAATCAGTAGTTACTGTTGTATAATTCCATTTTCTTGTAAGGGTATAAGGAAGATCAATTTCTAATGCTGCATTTACACGGTCAAATGAATAAACCAATCCAATGTTAAATTTCATACTGTTATAAGTTGATTCACCGTTGGTTTCAACATCATAATTAATATGAGAAAACTTAAATTTCTGGATATCAATCAGAGTAAAATTACCTATTCTTGCAAGCTCCTGATAATCGGTGGTTTTTCCCCAGGATATATTCACTCCTACTCCAAATTTCAGATTTTCAATAACCTCGCCTCCTATTCCTAAAGGAATATTATTCAAATAGCCAACCCTTTGTCTATAAAACCTGGACCAGCTAAATACAAGAGTATCCGTTCCATTAACCTGCGGTATTGCTCCATAGCCGAAATAACCTATAAATGGGTCGAGATACGTATCATTGCGGTCATAATCAGAAATATTCTGCCTGTTATAAGAAGCAGCAGCGCCGAATTTATGATCGAACAAGGTAAAAGGAATAGCCGCGGCAATATAACTTATAGCAAATTTATTCATTGTCTTTTGCCAATCAGCAGCTTCTTTGCTATACGGATCGAGCCCTAATTTAGGGGGCTTTACAATATAGTTCGGATCTCTAAACCTTGCCGTATCCAATTGCCCGTCATATTTGGGATCTAGAGGAGCGAGGCCGGAAAGATAAAAAGGAAGAGTGACGAATAATCTATCCGGGCGCCATTCCTGATGTTCTCTCCATAATTCAGTATTATAATTACCAGCAACATTAAACTGAATTTTGGGAAGATCGGACAACCCGGCAGGATTATAAAATAAAGAAGATACATCTCCGGTTTGAGCGGTATATGCGCCTCCCATAGCCAATGCTTTAACTCCAAGGAGGTTGTCAGAATAAGTACCCTGAAACGATAAATTGTCACCCCGGTGCTGGCTATAAACAGATCCTATATGAATGAAAACCAAAACTAAAACGAGAATTAAATTACGTTTTTTTAAACAATGAATTATTAGCATTTATTGAAACTCCTGATAATCCTATTTAATTGCATAACCGATAGTAATACGATGTACAGCATCAAGATACTGACCAAAATCATTATAAGAATAATCGATTCTTAAACCGTTATATTGAATTCCGAGTCCTGCACTCCAGGACTGCTCATCCGTGTTAAACTGATAACCTCCCCTAAGAAAAAGCAAATTCTCAAAACCATATTCCATACCTACACAGTGCTGCTGATCATAGTCTCTCGGCTGAACCATTTCATAAGAAATCCGGACAGAGTGCTGATCAGATTGAGCGATAAGAGGATCCTTTTCTGAAAAGAGAAAACTTGAAGCTCCGATAGTAAATGTCTGAGGGAGGGGGAAAGCCTCATCAATATATTTAACCTGCGGACCGAAATGACGGATGGTTGCATCTACGACAATATTCTTAAACCCAGTTTTAAATAGAACTCCACCATCGAAGGCAATAGCCGAAGCAGATTTGTATATCAGATTTTCATGAACAAATTTAGCACTTATGCCAAAGGATAATTTGTCAGTCAACTCACGGGCAAACGATAATCCAAGCACTATTGAATTAGGACTAAAAGTTCTTCCGGTTAACCCATTATAGCTTCCGTCAGCATGGAATCCCAAAGCATCAACTCTTGTTTCCTCAATATCCCCAATATCGGTAAACATTGCCTGAAAGCCCAGAACTCCATACCCATCTAAATAATAACCTGCAGCAAATGAATATTGTGCAGCATCCAGGAACCAATTGACATATCCGGCAGAAAGGTCGATGTTACTGATCCCCGTTAACCCTGCAGGATTAAAAAATACTGCTTCCGAATTATCAACCATAGAGCAAAAAGCGTTACCCAGGGCTGAACCACGGGCACTTGTTAACACTTCAAGGAACTGGAAGGAAGTAGTACCTACTTTAGGAAACGAGAATGAAGTGCCAGTAAAAACTAGGAGAAGGATAGGTACAATTAAAATAGCCGTAAAATATTTTTTCATATTAAAACCTTAATGAGCCATTATCTTATAATTACGAATTTGCCGGAATATTTATCACCCTGAGGTGTTGTAACCACAAAGAAATATACTCCGGAAGCAACCTGCTGCCCATAATGGGAAGTCTGGAACCAATTTTCAGTATAAGTGGGTGAATCATGTTCAATAGTCTCGATCAACTGCCCTGCATAAGAGAAAATTCTTATGGTACATCTTGCCGGTAGCCCGTAGAATCCTATTTCATTGTTCACACTTCCAGTTCCCGTAAATCCCGATTTTTGAATGAAGGGATTCGGAACAACAGTAACTTTTCCTAATTTATTAACTGCGCCAATATTTTTACTGAGCTGAGTTATATTAGTTTTCCCACTTTCATTACCCTTGGTATCAACAGAAGTAACAGCATAATACCTTGCTTCGCCGATCTTAAAATTCTGATCAACATCAACATATTCATATTCACCGGTAGAGTTTAATCCTTCACCGACATTAATAGTTTTGACAGAATCCCAGGGGCCCATTGGTGATACACTCTTATAAAGTTTGAACCTGGAAAGCGGAGCCATTAAACGGGGATGAGAGAAACTTTCCACATTTCTTCCCCATTTTATATTTGCATCAGCAGTGGCTGTATTAGTAACAGTAATAGCGGGAGCAGGAAATGGGACCGGAATCTTATAAACTCCATTCCTGGGACTTTGTTCAGGAAATGCGGGAAGATTAAGAGTATCCTGACCTCTGTAAGCTTCAAATGATTTAATTGCTGCATCCTGGACAGTAATAACTTTAGAATTCACATAGTCCGGATATCCGAAATCAGTTAAGTAGTGTTCAGTCATTACCTGATTATTAATAACAACTTTTCTATCCAAAGAAGGAATCGGGGCCCACTGAGTATTCTGCTGACCCCCTTCAACAGATTTGCCTGCCTCAGCGCCATAGCCAATAACTTCGGCAAGAGCAAATTTAACTTTGTCACCTTTATGCATAGTGTAGGGACCAAATACCATATATCTCTGGACAGCATCATTACTTTGGCGATAATTATATGCGGATCTGCCAATCCATCCCTCAGGAGGGATAGGCCAGGTAGTGCTTACCAGTTTATATGGATTACTTCTTTCGCTCGGATTTAAACCTTGTCCGAACTCCATTTTAGTAGAACCAGTATTACCTGTCCCAACTTTTTGGCGGAACGGTTGAAGCATATGAAGGTTCTGGTCAATTTCGTAATAAGCACCGCTTGATGTTAACAAATTTTGGGTAGCTTCAGATTCATTCTTAGAAAGATCATACGGATCGCAAATAGCCAGATGATCAGTATCATAATATAACATGCACCATCCCGGTGCCTGCGGACTGCAGAGCCCTCCGCCGTTTATTTTAGTCTGGCTGAACTTTAGAAAATTCTGAGGATCGGGTTCCGGTTTAGCAGCAAGGTTAGTATCAAGATTTGTCTGGACATCCATATTGAAAGAAAGCCAGAGTGACGCATCGAAAAAGCCTCTTTGATCTCCACGGTACATACCTGCAGTGTATTTCCATGTTTGATATTGTCTTTGATAGCCATACATGGATGGAGCGAAACCATAAGTAAAAGTGAACATAACATCGGATAAAGTTGAATCTCTTTCAATTGTTGCAGGATTCCCATCTGTATCGCCAGTATATTCCATTTCATATTCATAAATAATGAGATCATCATAATCTGGATAGCTCCAGGCACGGGAAGTTCTTGTAACAGTAATTCCCACACTGGATGCCCATTGTGAAGTTATGATTTCCTCTGCTTCATCAGGATTATAGGCAGAGTTCAATCTTCCATCACTCAAAACCGGATAATTTTCTATTCTATTTATCGTAATAGGGAAAGACCATTTACCGAAAGAGACTTCGGGACTGCTAGCCCCGACTCCACCGCAAAATGAATATAACCTATTAGAAGAACCCGGTTTTCCCATAATGTTAGCAGAAATAAAAACTCCACCTCCTACCGAATTTTCCTGTCCGCTATATTTAGTAGTGCCAAAGCTGGTAGCGGAATTGGGAGGCCATTCCATTAAAGGGACGTTGGTTACGTCACCAGCCGGGCCATACATATAGGCTCTTCCAATTTCGCCGGTATTAAAAACTGTTTCATGGAGCATTCCCCTTGAATGAATTCTATATTCACGAATCTGACCAAAGGAGAAACCTGAATAGACAAATAATATTAAGGCAAATAATATTTTATTAAATTTCATTTTATTGATTCCTGAATACCCGGCTAAATAATTATTTAGAACCTGCATATAACCCCCACCCTGAAATGAATAGGCTGATTCGAGATTACATCAACGGCCTGGGAAGTATTATATGGCGAGTAAAGATCGTAAACAAGGATATTTTCCGGAGTTTTAACCCATTTAAGAGTATTTCTCGGATCATTAAAAACTGAAGTATAGTCATATACTATTTCGTTTAATAAATTAAACCCTTCAACATAAAAAGTAAAACTTGCACCTTTCATACTAAATAATTTTTCAATACGAATTCTAAGATCGTGCTCTGCCGGGGCTCTTTGATTATATTTAAGACCTTGGCCGGTTTCATCAAATGTGAAAGGCCTTCCACTCATAATTCTAAAAGTAACATTTATGCTTAGATTTTCGAATGGATAAAAACCAAATACAAAAGGGCCATCATCATTATCAAACTGGTACCTGATATTCATGACAGCTTTATGAGTTCTATCGTAATCCATATATACATCTTCAGGATTAGGAAGAATAACCGAAGACTGATTTGGAGGCGGATTTTCGAAATAAGAGACAGGAGCATTAAGGTCGTTACTACTTATACCGGTTGCAGATTCATAATTGTACCTAATGGTACCGGTTAACGGCCCATCCTGTTTTTCGAGAATAATATTAAATCCTTTGATATCAGAATAATCCCTGTTTACATATGTCTGATAAACATTTTGCAGATCATCATAGAAATACGCAGTCTCAACTAGATCCTTAACATCTTTATAGTAAGCGCTCAGATCCAATTTCAATCCATAGGGAAGTGCAGAAACAACACCTATATCATAGGCCTTTGTATTTTCAGGTTTTAACCTGGGATTGCCTAGAATAGCAATTTCATTAAACGAGGTAACCTGATTATAAAAGATCTCGTTAAAATTTGGTCTTTGAGTAAAAGTACCATAATTAAGATGTAAGACCGTAAATTCATTAACCGGGAAAGAGAAGCCTACACGGGGTTGAAGTTTAGTATACAAAGTAGTGCGTGTTTTTGCTGCTAGATTCTGATCATAATAAGGACCTCTTTCAAGGTAAGGTTTAGTTGAATCATAATTAGGATTCCTTAACGGAGAAAATATATCGGTATAATATGTTGAATTCATATCATAATAGTCTAATCTCATACCAATATTGGCGATAAGACCTTCGAACTCAATTTTGTCCTGAGCAAAAAAAGCTCCTTCATAAGGGAACACATTAAAAAGAAGTTTTCTGTAACTTCCAGCATCAGAAACACTCATGTTCTCATTAACATCAATATTATAATAAGTAAATTGAATTCCTGCTTTTAATAAATTGAGGTTATTTATCTGGGCATTTATATTGCCGTTCATATTCCAGGTAGTTATTCTTTGATCGCCATAAGAATCTTCGGGATGGCCTACTATATCACCAGAAGGACCGGTATAATCGATCCAATTTGTATGTGCTGCATAATCCTGGATATAGCCGCCAGGTGCTATAAGGTCAATTCTATCCTGCTGAAGATTATTCAGGTTATTCAAACCAAAATCCATGATTATGGAAGGGCTGAATATATGCTTCCAATCAAGGTTATATTGTTCTGTAAACAGTGATGTTTTCGAAACAGCAAGAGTACGGTCGAATATCCACCATAACCAGTTGCTGCTTAAAATATTAGAGAAGTTATAATCATAATTAAACCGGAAGCCGAATTTATTTTTCTCATCGGGCTGATAAGTAAAATTGCTCATCACCTGCCGGTCAACATTGGGCTGAGGAGTGGGAACGATCGGGTTTGTAGTTTCCTGCCGGCCGGCAATAAATACTTTCAGATTAGACGATAAAGGACCGCCTATAGTGAAATCCAGGCGTGAATCGACTGTATTATTATATTTAAGCCCGACATCATGAACAGACTGGAGCCAGAGCAATTGACCAATCCGTGCAAGTTTAAGAGTATCAGCCAAATTTTTCGGTAAGTAGGTGCTGAGGAAGCTGCTCCCCTGGTCGAACAAAGGAGAACCCGGTTTAGTCGGATTATCCTTTAACCATTCATTAAGATCTAAAAGAGTATTATAGAAGTACAAATTAGAAGGAGAATAAACGCTCCCCCCAAAAGTCTTATAATATGGAGGTAATGCTGCAGCTTCAATAGAGGTTCGCCATTTTTCTCCCCCTTCTTTTGAAACCATATTAATAACGCCAGACTGAGCGTTGCCATACTCAGCGCTAAATCCACTTGTATAAACCTCTACCTGTTGAAAGCCGCTGATAATAGGATTAAATGATTTTGAATTAGTCAAAGGATTATTAATAGAAGAACCGCCTATTAAATATTGTGATTGCCCAACTCTGCCACCCCTGAAATGGTCATCAATAATGTCAGGCTGCAAATCGAGAATATCGGAGATATTGGAAACACCAGCAATACCCTGAATGTCCGAAACATTATATGTTTGTTTAGTTGCAGTGAGATCAATCTCAATCTTCTGAGGACTAAAAGCAGTTACAATTACTTCCTGACCAACAAGGACAGTTGAAATCATTTTAACATCGAGACGAGTTGTTTTGTCAACATTTATTTCGGTTTTTACAATGATTTCTTCTTTATATCCAATACTAGTAAGCCTTATATTATATAATCCCGGAGGTATATTAATTACAAAATATTCACCATTTTGATTAGTTGAAGCACCCAGGGGATATTTGAGCTTTTCCTCGGTTCCATCCACCCATCTGGAGACAACAACAACGGTAGCTCCCAATAAAGGTTGTCCGGTTTCCTTGTCAGTTATCTTGCCTGCCAATTTACCGGTTTCCCCGGCAAAAACTGAATATGTATAGAGAATAATAAGAGAAATTATAAAAACTATAAGCCTTTGCATTAAGAATCCTCCATTTTACATTGTCAGGCTTGTCAATAATGATTTTCTTTTAATTTAAGCATCAGATAAAAGATGCCGTACAGTTTCCCAGATTGGAGTAATTAAGAATGTCAAACTGTTTATAAATATTAAACTACTTCCTGAGATTGTACCTCAGCCACAACATCATCGTTTATTTGCTCAGTCTGCTGTTTTGCAACCTCAAGATGTCCCTTCATTGACAAATAAGCTTGTTGCGGATCCCTTGATTCAATTGCATCTAACACTTTTTTATGCCAAATAAGAGCAGCTTTCTTAGCCCCCGGAACAGATTTCATAATTTTCTTTTTGATACTGGGCATGAGGCGGTGAATAGGGTTAAGAATAAGAGGCATGATGCTATTACCAGAAGCTTCTGCAATAAGTAAATGGAATTTCATATCGAGTCTGGCGTGTTCTACCTGATCCTTATTTAATCTCATTTCCTCCAAATTTTGTTTTAAAGCAATAATATCTTCCTCTGTATGATGCAGTGCGGCATATTGAGCTATAGCAGGTTCGATAATCATACGTGCCTCGATCACTTCCATCATGGTACTTCTTGTTCCGGTTACTTCAAGATAATTGTGCATTGAATTTGAAACGTGTTCGAAAGAAATGCTTTTAACAAAAATTCCTCTGCCTTTTTCAATTGAGATCATCCCCTTAGCGCTCAAAGTTCTGAGTGCTTCCCTGACTGCTGTTCTGCTAACACCAAACTGGTTGCATAATTCCATTTCTGAAGGAAGTCTTTCGCCAGACGGGATTTTTTTTGTGACAATAGCCTCCTCAATTTCTGCGGCCACTTTATGGCTTAATAACTCTTTGTTTCCAACTGAAGTAAAAATTTTAATCACCTATTTATTTATTGATAACATGTCATACATAATATAAGTACATCTTAATAATAAAGTCAAGTTTTTTCTTTTGAAAAATATAAGATCATATAGGAAAGACTTCATTCAAGATATCTCAGAATTACAGCATCACCTGTTATTTGAAATGATATATTTATATTTTGCTTAATTCTTTTTACTAATACTATTTTTTTATCAATATTAGAGCTGAATCACTATGTCCAATAAATCAATATTAGTTATTTTATTTCTGCTGCTCGGTTCTCACCTCTCTTTTTCCCAAACAATTAATATTGACATCGATTATGCTCATCCCGGCATTAAAATATCGGGTGATTTTACCGGACTTAGTTTTGAGACGCGGGCAGTTGTTAAAGACACATCCTTTACTGCAAGTAATACCGTATTGGAAAACCTCATTAAACTCCTTGGAAATGGGATATTACGAATAGGCGGAAATTCAGTTGAAAATTCGGTTTTCACATTTAATAAAAGGAACAAATATACAGGCCAGGATTCAATAACAGCTGATGATATTGACAGAGTGTTTTCTTTTGCAAAAAAAACCGGATGGAAAGTGATCTTCGGTTTGAACCTGGGAAAATTCGATCCTAAACTTGCTGCGATTGAAGCACAATATGCGTGGAAGTATAAATCGCAGATTCATTCTTTTGAGATTGGTAATGAACCTAACCATTTTATACAACATCAGACACGGGACAGCTCCTGGGGATATTCTAACTTTAAAACGGAATTTGAGACTTATGCAAAAACGATTAACAACCTCGTTCCCGATGCCCCTTTTTCCGGTCCCGTAACGGCAAGTAACTACATTCCCTGGTTTATTAATTTTGCAAAGGACGAAAGTCAAAACGTCTGTTTGCTTACTCATCATAATTATCCGATGAGCCCGGCTAATGGATCGGTTCCCCAGATGCTTAGTCAAAAGCTGATGCTAACAACTTCCGGTTTATTTAAAAATCTTGTTAGTATATCTGCAGAACAAAACAAAAAATTCAGACTGGCGGAATGTAATTCGGTATATAACGGCGGATTGTTGGGAGTTAGTAATTCTTTCGCATCTGCCTTATGGGGTGCCGACTTTATGTTCACTCTTGCTCAAAGCGGTGCCGTTGGGATAAACTTTCACACCGGGGCAACCAATGCTTATACCCCAATCAGTTTTTCAAAGAAAGTATATACCGCAAAACCTTTATTTTACGGAATGATGTTGTTCAGGCTTGGCAGCGAAGGTAATTTCCTCCCCGTCAAGGTTTCGGATACACTTGCAAACATTAGCTGTTATGCGGTACGGGACTCCCTGGGAGAAGTCACTTTTACCCTTATTAACAAAGATACTCTTAGGAGCTATAATATTAAGATCACACTCAGCGGCATATCTGATTTTAGCTCATGTAGTATATTGCGCTTAAAGGCTCCCTCTGTTTATTCAACTTCAGGAGTCACGCTGGGAGGGGATTCTGTTAAGTATGACGGCACATGGGTTCCTAAAAATAATGAGCGGTTAAACACAGATGTAAAAGGCAATTTTATTATAACCGTTGATGCAGGAAGCGCCGCCAGCATACATTTTCCTTCAACTGCTGGAGTTTTGAAAAAAGATGAATAACTTAATACTCAAATTCTGACTCTGCAAACCAATACAGATGGACTTTTGACAGGCACAAGTCAGATTTTTATAGCTTCCTTAAATAATTCTGATGTATCCGTTATTCCAAACCCGGGTCCTATCGGGACATTTATCATTCCGTTTGTTAACCTAAGAGGAGGATCATAATACCCCCCCGTTTCATTTACACTCCCTTTATATTCCTGAAATCTGCCGATATTCGGAGTAAAGGAAGCAAAGTGAAGCATATCAACATAACCAAACCCGCTTGATATGTGGATGGTAACTTTCTTATCTGCTTTTGCTGCCATTCGCGCCACCCGTGTAGCTCTTATCATTCCTCCATTATAATGAAGATCAGGCTGTACAATCTTCGCTGCATTATTCTCAATAATCCATCGGAAGCGCCGCAGACTTGTTTCTTCTTCCCCGATTGAAACAGGAATTCTCAATGCATCAGCAACTTTTTTAGTTTCTTCTAGGTAATCAAAAGGACAAGGTTCTTCATACATGAATGCATTAATTTCTTCAAGCAGCCTTCCCACCCTAATAGCATTTGGCACATCATATGAACCGTTTCCGTCTGCCTGGATTTCAATATTATTTCCAAGGATTTTTCTTGTTAGTTTAATAAGCTCTTCAGTTCTTCCCGCCAATGAGTCCTCATTATTGCTCATGCGTCCGCCCACTTTGAACTTAACTGCCTTAGCTCCTGTCTCTGTTACTTTTTTAGCAAGAATATCAACTTCCTCCTGTGGTGTGGTTCCACGGTTTCCGCTTGCAGTATAGATAGGAATTTCCTTTCTGATAACATCTCCCAGCAAAGCACCGACCGGTTTATTTACAATCTTCCCTAACATATCAAGCAAACTGAATTCAACCCATGCGACACAGCTCCAGAAAGTAATTCCTGAAAGTTTATAGTTGCTTTCATAACGGTATACTCCGTCAATCAGAGCTTCAAGATCACGTGCATCCTTCCCAATAAAAAAAGGAATGACCTGTTGCTGAAGTAGGGGATAAAGATAAGTAACCTTATTATTTGTGAAAGCAATTCCTTCAGCTCCATCAGTGGATCGGGCTTTTACAAAATAATAATCTTTGTACTTAAATAATTTTATTGTTTCTATTTTCACTGGCGAAGTAAAGAGACTTGTCTTTAGTACTTTCGCCATTGCCGCTTCCTCCAGGTCAGATGAACTGACTTTGGGGTCTTCTTGCCCATGACTAATTTTTACAGGCAGAAATCCCAATGCACCTGCCATTGCACTTGTTTTAATAAATTGTCTTCTGTTTGATTTCATGTTTGTGCTTTTATTTCATTAATGGAATTGTAGTTTAATTAATTTCAAACAATAATGCCAATTTATTTGTCATACTAGCGAAGGCAGCTTCCATAGAACAACCGAAAAGTTTTTTAACCCGATATTTGATATTAGACATTGAATAGTTAAATTATAGAGGTAATAATAATTAAAAATGTGTTCTTTTAAAAACACAAACAAATAAGGTGGCTGCATGAAAACTAGCATTATCAAAAGTGTTCTTTTCATTTTTTTACTTGGCATTGTTGCTTTTGCCAAAGACGGGTCAAAAGATAAAAATAATAACATAAATAAATCTTTAGACCAGATTGCCAGGACTTATCTCGATATAAATCAAATTTCTACCCAATTCTATAATAATGGAATTAGCGATCTTGACGCTTCCGGAAACGCTGGACTTGTTTATCCGAAAGGAAGTGGTAAGACAGCTTGTTTTACATCAGGTCTTCTTTGGGGCGGTAAAATTACGGGAGAGGCTACTCCACGAGTTGGGGGATCTGCCTATAGAACAGGCCTGCAACCGGGCGCTATTTTGTCAAATGGTCAGGCAGATGATCCGTCACTTGCTAAATATAGAATTTACCGGGTAAGACCGGATGTTAATCCCAGAAGCCAGGCTGATCTTACTTCCGAAGCTGAAAATGAAAATACTACTGCCGCTGCACTCTCTACTCAGTATTTATTAGACTGGAATGAGTGGCCCGCTGCTTTAGGCGCTCCATATACTGATGTTAACGGCGATGGAATTTATGATCCTGCTGTTGATATTCCCGGAGTTCCAGGGGCAGATATGACAATTTGGTATGTTGCTAATGATATGAATACCTCTCAATCTACTTACCTCTATGGAGCACTGCCTATCGGTATTGAACTACAGGCTACATATTGGGCTTATTCTCAAACTGGCGCTCTTGGAAACATGTATTTCAGAAAATACAGGTTAGTTAACAAGGGCTCCCAGCATACTACTGTAAATAACATGTATCTCTCGATGTGGGCTGACGTTGATCTTGGAGATCCCGGTGATGATTTCGTCGGTGTTGACACAGTTCTCAGTTTGCAATATTGTTACAATGCAAAAGCCGTTGATCAGGTTTATAACCCGCTTCCACCACCCGCTATTGGATTTGACTTTTTCCAGGGACCACTTGTAAAAGGAGTTGCAGGTCAGGATTTAAATAAGAATGGTGTTGATGACGCTCTCGATTATGGAATATTTAATGGCAAAAAAGTTGGTCCGGGCTTAATCAATCTGCCCATGACCGCTGCTTATTATTTTGCTAACGGTGATCCGAATATTGGCGACCCTCCGCAGGGCGATATCCAGGGCTCTTTCCAGTACTATAATTTCTTTCAGGGAAAATATGGAATCAGCGGCGCTCCATTTATTGATCCCACAACAGGCAAAGTTACTACTTTTGCATTAAATGGTGATCCCCAAACCCAGACAGGATGGTGCGACGGTTTGCAGCTGCCAGCCGGTGATCGCCGCCAGGGCAGTGCTTCAGGTCCATTTACATTTGCGCCAGGCGATACCCAGGAAGTAGTGATCGCTGAGATTGTAGCCGGCGCTTTACCTAATGTTGATAGATTATCCGCTATAGGTTTATTGAAATATTATGATGGGGCGGCACAACTTGCTTATAATAATATGTTTAATCTTCCAACACCGCCTTCTTCCCCTCTGGTAGATAAAATAGAATTAGATAAACAAATAGTACTTGACTGGGGCGAAGATACAGTTTCAGTTGCTGCTACTGAAAATTTTTCCCATAATGGCTTTAAATTCCAGGGATACAATGTTTATCAGCTGCCATCAGCGTCTGCTACTCTTGCTCAGGGAGTCCGGATAGCAACATTCGATATTATAGATGGTATCGGGAAAATATTAGATTATTACTTTGATCCCAACCTTGGAGTAGTATTAAAAACTGTCAAGCAATTTGGCAATGATACGGGGATAAAGAGATATCTTGATATAAGAACTGACATGTTAAATGGAGGTTCACCTTTGGTTAACGGGAATAATTATTATTTTGCAGTTACATCATATTCTTATAATCCGGACCCACAAGCTGTACCTAATAATCTTGAAAATCCTGGTCAAATAATTACGGTCACACCGCAAATTGTTCCAGGTTCAATTTCAACCGGCTATGTAGGAAATATTGTTCATACCAGTACTGCAGACGGTGGAATAACTGTAAAGATAGTAGATCCATTAAAAATTGTTAACGATCCATATCAGGTTTTCTTTACTTCACGTGCAGAAGTTAGAAATGCGAACGGAGACTGGGTAGCAGCAAGTGTCAAAAAAATCAAGTCCGGTAATCCTAATAATCCCGATACATTGACCGGGTCTTCAATTGATATAGCTGCCGTTTATGGACAACAGGCTGGCGTTATTGACCTGAAGTGTACTCTGAATCTTGTCTCTTCTGACTTTGATTACGCTGATGGTCTTAAACTGGTACTCCCCGTGGGTGTTACTATTATAAGTGCGACCAAAGCATTATCTAATAATGATGGCACTCTCCTTATACCTTCCATTAGTGGTAATACTATATCTTACGGCGACACTACACATCCTTTTACCCGTAATGGTCTTTTTGAGGGGGGTGAAACCTGGGATATAATGGTCAGCGGTGCTTCCCCTATTACTGCTCAATGGAAAATCTTTGATGATGGATATTCCAATGGTCCGGTTGATGCTTCAGGTACAACTACGGCTACTACAATTGGGAATGCTACCAGGTTAGCCAAATACTGGAATGTAAAGGATTCTGTTACCAACCAGATGAAACTTTCAAACCAGGGAGTAATAAACGGAATAGACCTTTTCCCTAAAAGGGATGATATACCGACTAACGTTGGAATTGATGCTGCTCCAATTGTAGATGGCTTCCAGATTAATGTAAATGGTAGTTATACAGCACCTATTAATTTTTCGAATACAAAATTAACTACTACAGGCAATACCATATTAACGCATAGTTCAAATACAACAACTTTGGATATTCAGAACTATACGATATTCTCCGGAACCACCACGAGTAAAGCTATTGATAACTTTGGTATAGGCACCACTGATATCAATGAACTTCAGAAGGATTATATAATAAAGTTTACCGGCGTTTGGGATTCCTTCACTACTCCTCTTGGGCAGGTAGTTCATTTCATTAAACCCGGCACAGGTTCCTGGGCTACAATATTCCAGGCCACAAGCTTGGCTACTCACCCATTGAATCCAAATCCGGGTACAAACGCTCCGTTCTTAATTAGAATTCCGTTTGAAGTCTGGAGTAAGGATGATAAACGGCAGATTAATCTTATGTTCAGAGACCGTATGCAGAATGAAACTGACAATCCCTTCTGGGCATGGAATCCTGTTAACAGAATGTATGTTATCCCTGTAAATTCAGCTTATGATACTGTAAATGCAATACCCAAGACAACCAGCCCGCTGAATGCTTTGGCTACCTGGGTTCTTGTATTCTATGGTACCAATTACACAGTCGGTGATCAGGTTGAAGTAGATTATGCAAACCCTATCCAAATTGGTAAAGATAAGTATACATTTACTCCTACTAATGTTACCGGAATAAATGGAACAAATTCTGTCCCTGTGAATTTCATGCTTTCGCAGAATTATCCGAACCCTTTTAATCCGTCAACTACTATTAAATATTCAGTTCCTCACGCAGATTTAGTTTCATTGAAAATCTACGATATACTTGGCAGAGAAGTAAGGACATTAATAAATGAGTATAAATCTCCGGGTACATATTATATCAATTTTAATGCACATGGATTAAGTTCAGGAGTTTATTTTTATAGGTTAACCGCAGGAAGCTATAGTGGTGTGAAAAAGCTTATATTAATTAAATAATATCTTTGAATACATGCGGAGTATTAAATGGAAAAAATATATTTGGTTTTCTTTCTCGCCTTTTCCCTTTTTATTGTTGGGTGTTCAAAAAATAATAATGTTACAAATCCACCTTCCAATTCGACCGGAGGAATCTCATTCAAATTTGATCATTCTTCAATCCCTGAAGGAGTAGTTGTAATCTCCGCTACTCTCACAAGAACAAATTTTACAACTATAACTAAAAATCTTAATCTTATATCTGACTCTACTGCTGATATTAGCATTCCGGCTATTCAAATAGGAACGTGGCATCTGAAGGTTGATGCCAGGGACAATAATGGGACAATACTTTATACAGGCGAGACAGATGTAGTTGTTCAGGAAAATGTTGTTGTTCAGTTAAATTTGACGCTGAACCCTGTAACATCAGGAATGGGTGCAATTTATATATTTGTAACATGGGGCGCAAACAACTCTGGCCAATGGATAGATTATGGAGGTAATCCGATTATAACAAGAAATAATAATCCATCATATCCTAATTCAGTTGCGAGTGGAAAAGTAATATTAGATAATGGCACTTACAAAATGTGGTATTCTGCGATATACAATAATGCAGTAGGAAGCATTTGGTATGCTGAATCGCAAAATGGAATAAATTGGAATACGATTGGAAGTACGCCTGTGTTAACTGCAAGTGCTTCAGGTAGTTGGGATGATCACGGTATTATACCTTCAGTTGTTCTGAAGGAAAACAATGTATATAAAATGTATTATGAGGGAAATAATGGCTCATATGAATTGTCAAGTATAGGTTTAGCAACTTCTACAGATGGAATCCATTGGCAAAAATATGGTACTCCGGTAATTGCCTATAATAACCAGTATTATATGCTTTTATTAACAGATATTGTAAAAAAGGATAGCAATTATTTTGCTTATTTTAGTTATAATAATAGTATTTCAACTAATAACAATAAAATAGGATTAGCTACCTCACTCGATGGAATAAACTGGACTATGTATGTCGGAAACCCGATTTTAGCCCCCACACTTACATGGGAGGGTGGAAGTATTGGTTATCCGACTATTGTATTTGAAAATAATCGATATAAAATGGTTTATTCTGATCTTTATCAACAGGAAGCATTTGGCATGGCCATATCGGGTGACGGAATAAATTTTACAAAACAATCCACTCCAATTTTTTCGAACACAAATGCAGCAACAAATAATGCCAGGATTGCTTATCCATTTTACAGAAAATTAAATAATGAATACCTTATTTATTATACCGGTGTATCGACTACCGGAGAGTTAACGATAAACCTTCTAAGGTTCCTGAATTAATAATATTTATAATTATTTCCCATATTAATTGAAGCCATCCATTTAATTTCCAATCGGTACACAAAAAATAAAATTCTTATAAATTCAAATGACTGGAACACCTTAAAAAAGAAGATACAGGAATTGAACGGGTAATAACAGTCTCATAGCTCCCCGCTCCTCCTGTCCCTAGTCAAAACCTCTCCTGTTTCCTTTCCCTAAACCTCTTCTTAAATGAAATTGATTTCATATTAAAGTCATCTTTTTTTATTTTTGTTAATCAATTATTAACATAAAAAAATACTATGCGAATATTACTCTGCGATGATCACGCACTTATCAGATCAGGAATAAACAATCATTTTATCAATGAACCCGGATATCACGTCGTAGGGGAAGCTGAAAATGGTAAGGATTTAATTCAAAAATATGAACTCCTAAAGCCTGATCTCATTATATCTGATATATCCATGCCCCTTTTATCCGGTACTGATGCCGTAAAAGAATTAAAATCAAAACACCCTGACATTAAAGTACTATTCATCTCTGTACTTCAGGGCGAACCTTACATTTATCTCATATTAAAAATCGGCGGACTTGGTTTAATACCAAAAGATATTTTAAAAGGTGAACTCCTTCACGCAATAAATGAAGTTTATCATGGCAGATATTATTTTGGTCCACGGTATAATAAAGATGATATTAAAAGAATTCTTAAAAAGTATAGCCTAGAGCCGGTCGGAATTGATTTTAATCCTGATATAAAACTAACTGAAATTGAAGAAAATATTCTCGGACATTTAAATGATGGCCTTACAACTGCGGAAATGGCTCAGAAATTAGAAATTAGTACTAGAACTGTCGATACTCATCGCGCAGACATTATTCATAAATTTAATCTGAAAAATACTTTTGCATTGATAAGATTTGCTGTTTTGTATACCGAATTCAAAAAGAACAACTTTAATCCCTTTCCCATAAAATGATAACTCTATCATTTTTAATGTGAATTTATGATAGTCCTACTGATTCTTTTTTCATTCCTCCTCTTTATCTTTCATGAATCAAATTCAAAAAAGAGGCTTTATGAAAGAAGATAATCTTATCCGGTTAAATATCAACCTTCTTAAACATTTTAAAATGTACAAGTCAAAAGGGCATAAATTATTCTGTTCATATATGTCTGTTGGGAACAAATATAAAAATGAAATATTGGTTGTCGGTCGGGAACCCTCTTACTGGTGGGAAAATTTTTCAATTGAAGAATTGGCAGTAAGGGGACCTGAATTTATCTTTGATAATAAAATACGTTTCTATGCTAATGGACTCCACTTCCCTCATCCCTTAAATCTTTTTACTGATCCGTGGGGCGTTACTAAACAGAGAGGTAAATATAAAACTTCGTATAAAGCAAATAATGATCCTTTTTGGAACTGCGTAAAAGAAATAGTATTCGAGCTCGGTATTTCTGAAAATGACACCAATTGGGCATCGTCCATTGCTCTTACATATTTATATAAAATTGCCTATTGCAGTAAAACATATTCATCAGAAAAGCTAAGAACCACGCAGTTTGAGTATTGTAAGGAAATGTTTCAGCTTGAACTTTTAAGACTAAAGCCCAAACGTGTATTATTCCTTACCGGGATGAAATATGCTCAGGATTTTCTCGATCTTACCTATCGTACAGTTCCTAAAGCCCAAACAGTTGTTTCCGGAAATCCAAGAATGTACAAACGCTCCGAACTTGTTAAATCAATACTTAATGAATTCTAGATAATCTCCGGGATTCGCATTATGGAACTTTCTAATCATCCCTTAAAGTTCATTTTTTTTCTATCGAGTTCCATACTGTTGCTTTATGTAAACTCGGCACGTCGCCCGCCTAGGTATTTCTTGAAAATGTCCGGCGGCTTTATATTGTCATTTAATCTTGCTCGTCTCCGGGCACGCTCCGGCTGTCGCTACACCCTACACCTCGCCATTGTACTGTATGAATAGATTTATTAAATAAATTCTCTATTTTAATGCATTATAATTAAAATTGTATACCAATATGATGACAACCAAAGAGGCTAAAAATTTAGTTATGCATGTTTTTGATGAAATTAAAAAATCAAAAACAATAAAAGACTTTGAAGCAATAGCAGAAAGATTAAATATTCCAAGTAAAAATCTAATTGATGTGAGTAATTATCCTAAAATTGAGTTTAGCATCAAACGTCAGGAAATTAATAATCTTATTAAAAGAGGAATTCTTACTAAAGAGTATGCTTTATCTGATAAAATAACGAATAGCTCTGATACACTAACGAAATTATTATATTCACTAGTTTGGAAGAATGGTGAATTGAAAAAACTTAGGCATATCATTCAGGGTATTATTGATGGCGATAAAATTAATGACACTAAAGAAAATGCATTAGTCTTTTACAATTTCGGCAGATATTTAACAAAGAAAAAAGGGCTGCCAATAATTGACCAGCACGTAATTCGTGCTTTTGCAGTTTACAAGGAAAATGAGCAAAAAGAAATAAAATCATTGTTAGAACTTCAAACCATTAACAGAGAGCACAAAAATATAATTGACCAATACAGAATATGGCTTGATTCTACAGAACTAAAAAAGGAATTGAAAAGTAATATCGATTATTCTTATTATTTGGATAAATTGCTTTTTGCCATAGGTAAAACAATTAAACACAAAAAGGTTAAGCGTAAATAAATGTCATAAATATGCTCTACATTAGGTAAGGCGATAAAATAGATACAGTACATTTTCTTTTTATCGAGTCCAATAATGTTACTTTATATTGTCAGTTAAACTCGCTCGTCTCCGGGCACGCTCCCACTGTCGCTTCGCACTACACCTCGCCAATTGTAAAATATGAACAGAAATATCAATGCTACTATTTGATTTGCAGTTCTATTTAGATCGGAAGAGCACACGTCTGAACTCCAGTCACTTAGGCATCTCGTATGCCGTTTTCTGAAATTATATCTATGGTTGGCTAAAGATGAGTTGGTTAAGATTCCAATAGATAAGCTTTAATACTTCTAAAATATTGAGGAGATCAAAATGAGTAAAATATTTCTACTACTTTCTCTTCATTTACTTATTTCAATTCCCGAATACTCCCAAAGTCCAGAAAGGATAAATAAGAATAACGGAGCAAATTGGATTATTTATAATACGTCCAATTCGGCTTTACCATCTAACACTATTTCGTCCATTGCCATAGATGGAAGCGGTAATAAATGGATTGGTACCGGAGGAGGGCTAGTTAAATTTAATGGCACAAACTTTATTGTTGCGGATACAAATAATTCGGATTTACCTGACGATGGAATTTCTTCTATTGCAATAGAAGGGAGTAACACCAAATGGATTGGTACTGGGAATGGAGGATTAGCTAAATTTGATAATATCAAATGGACTCTTTATAATAAATCCAATTCAGGATTACCTGATAACTTTATTACCTCAATTTGTATAGATGGAGATGGTAATAAGTGGATTGGTACATGGAATGGTGGATTAACTAAATTTGATAATACCAATTGGACGATTTATAATGGATTTAATTCAGGATTACCAGATAATAATATTTTTTCTCTTGCAATCGATGTAAATAGCAATAAATGGATTGGTACTTATCACGGTGGATTAGCTAAATTTGATGGTACTAACTGGACTATATATAATACATCCAATTCAGGCTTACCCGATAACGCTGTTAATTGTCTGGCAATTGATGGAAACGGTAATAAGTGGGTTGGAACTAGAACAAAAGGGCTTGCTAAATTTGATGGTACTAACTGGACTATATATAATACGTCCAATTTGGGATTATTGGAAGATTTAATTAACTGCGTTGCAATAGATGGAAATGGTAATAAGTGGATTGGAATTGGATATAGTGGCTGTCTGGCTAAATTTGATGGTACTAACTGGACTAAATATAATTCGGGCAATTCAGGTTTACCCGATAACACTGTTAATTGTCTGGCAATTGATGGAAATGGTAATAAGTGGATTGGTACTAATCTTGGTGGGCTAGCTGTTTTTAACGAAAATGGTGTTGTTTCTATTGAAGATAAAAGTAAAATAACTCCAAATACTTTTTTAATCGCGCAAAACTATCCAAATCCATTCAATCCGAGCACATTAATTTCTTACTCATTACCAATAGCATCTAAAATAAAACTTATCGTCTATAATGCGATAGGACAGACAGTAAAAATTCTCGAAAATGAATTTAAGAATGCAGGGAATTATTCTGTTACTTTTAATGCAGGTGAACTTACAAGTGGAATATATTTTTACAAAATAGAAGCAGGACAGTTCTCGCAGGTTAAAAAAATGATGTTGATTAAATAACAAAACTAGAGATAAAGATATCAATTATATTTTGTTATACACCTACCTACTCAATATGGACATTGTTTTCAGTGCGGAAGTTGAGTTGTATATGTCTTAGTTCTTCAATGTAAAATTTCTTGGGTAATTAATTCTGTCGCTAAATTATTGATAATTATTGGCATTGTCTTTTAAGTGGCATTCTTAGGTCCTGAATATCGCGGCACTATAGGTATGCATAAATATGAATAGTGAAAATTGGTTTGAGAAACAAATTATTAAAAACCGTTTATTTATTTTAGGAGCTGGCTTCTCCGCTAATGCAGGAGTTCCACTAACAGATAAGTTATTAGAATTAACTATGTCTAAATTTGCTAATGAATGTCCAGGTCTATACGAAAGAGTTAATCAATATGCACAGATATGTCGTAATACTGATATACAATTAGATTATTCAAAAGTTAATTTTTCAGATCTTTGTACTTTCTTAGAATATCAAGAGCTTAGAGAATATGGGGGTGGGGAACGATGGTCAAATGCCGGATCACGGGAAAAATTAGCGTTAAAATTCTATATTGCCAAAACAATAGTTGAGAATACGCCAAAAAATGAAAACATACCGGATATATATTTACGTTTTGCTGAACAACTTCATGATAAAGATATAATAATAAATTTTAATTGGGATTGTTTATTGGAGTTGGCTCTTGATAAACTAGGTAAAAAATACACTTATAATTTTGAAGAAAATAGAATAAAGATATGCAAATTGCACGGTTCCGTGAATTGGTGTCTAGGCAGTCCCGAAATTTTAGGAAAGCCTTTACAACAAAATAAATTAAAATGGCAACCTGTTGGGTTGGCTCATACCTTGATGCCAATCGACCTTTATCAATCTTTGGAGCTTAAAAATTTTATTGATTGGAGGTTCATTCAACCATTGGGACAGACAAAACCATTTCTTGTATTACCTGGTTATGGTAAGGGCTTCGATGTAAGAAACATAGCGGTATTATGGTATAAACCAGAATTTGCATTAGCATTTACCCATGATGTTTATATTATAGGATTAAGTCTTGCACCAGATGATTTTTTTATTAGAAGTTTTTTTTTAGATAATTTCCCTTATATAGATTCCTTTTCAAGTATTAAAGGTCGGGAAATAATAATAATTAATCCTAGTCAAGATGCAGAGGAAAATTATGATTTTATTTTAAAAAATAATTCTGCCAAGCTAATAAATGATAATTTTCAGATAAGCCATGTTGAAGAGATGTATAAGAAAATAAAAATCTGAACGGAAATAAAAACTTGATAATATAAAGCGGAAATTAATAAAGAAAAATCTATATCCCATATAAGATATTTCCCTTTAATATAAAGACTATGTTGAGCTTACAGAATGATACCTATATAGCACTTGTTGCGGTATTGTTACTGCCATTCTTATATGTTATTATTATATAACACATTAACCCCCTATTAAATGATGACATGAAATTGTTCAGAAGTAATAATAATTCTCCATTCTCCTCCTATTAAGGAGAAGAATTGGAGAATGTTAAAATATGGCGCATTTGAGAACTTATTGGTTAGTACAAAAGTTATAAAAATTTCAGCGTAAATATGAGACGACTATTTAAGGGGAAAAAGCCAAACACTCAAGTTGATACCCCCCCATGTTTCTAAGCTTAGGTTAAGTAAAGAAGAACATAGAGAGGGATTTAAGTATTATATATATATGTGAACAGTATAAACCTTTGCCATTCTATCTTAACAACACTTAATGATTCGCTTCGTTCGGTGCCTCACTGCGCAAACAATAAGCTTTAAGGTTAAACCATATATTTGTATGGAAGAGCGCAGATGTTCGCCTATAGGGGCTCACAACTGCTTTAAAACGCAATCTAGAGCCACTTGGTATGTTAGGGGAGAGGTTAAACGGTACATTGTCAGCCAGCTTACATAATGAACATTATTGAACTATTCTAATCATCTTTACAGTCCATTCTCTTTCTGTCAAGTCCAATAATGTGGCTTTATGTAAACTCGGCACTTCGCCCGCCCTGACATTTCTTGAAAATGTCCGGCGGGCTTTATATTGTCAGTTAAATTTTGCTCGTCTTCGGGCACGCTCCGGCTGTCGCTACGCCCTACACCTCGCCATTTGTAAAATATGAATAGAAATATTATATCTCATTCATTCAAAATTATTTTTATCGTGACTAATTTTATAATAAAAAGATTGAACTTTGAAGGAATGTTAATTAACTTTATCAAATATATACACATAAAAAATGAGTCAATTATGAAAATATTATTTTCCAGTTCGATAATATTGATAGTAGTATTAACCGGATGTTCTACAAAGTTTACTGTTAGAGATTTCCCTTCTAAAGAAAAATTCTATGAAGATTTTAACACTATGGCTGATAATAAACCCGTTAATATTACTTTACTGAACGATAGTACATTTAGAATTAACGATGGAGTGGTTCTGAAAAACGACACATTATTTTGTTTAAGGCCATCAGAAACAACACTATCCAGAACTATTGCGAAATCAGATATAAAGGAAATAAGCTATACGAACAATGATTATAAGTCAGCTATATATATGCTGAAATCAGGGGAAAAATTAGATGTGAATAATATAGTTATTGCAAGCGATTCCATGAAGGTGGATGTAAGTAATTCATTATTGACAAATTATTATTTAACCTCAATAGATAGAGTTAAAACAGTAACCTATATAGACAGCTTTAAAAGAATGCCCATCGGCATCTTGTCTGGTGGGATAATTGGATTCCTGATAGGCGAAGTAGTTGTAAATGATAAAAACCATGAACCTAATCCTAATAAAAGCAATGATTATTATCTGTGGCTTTTAGCTGGACCTATCGGAGGAATGATTGCTGGAATAATAATTTCAACTATTATAGGTTATGATAATATTTATCAATTTAATAATTAAATAATAGGACAGGAAATCAATTATGCCAAGTGTTAAGAGTAAAATATTTAACCTGATGATTATTAACAACTCTTACAAGTTAGATATCAAAATAGATTCTTTATTAGATAAAATTGAAAAAATTAATAAAGATAATAGCAAATGATATTTGTTGCGGCTTTGTTGCCCGCATTTACACAAGTATTTATAATATAATATATTAACCCCCTATTAAATGATGACATGACATTATTTTCATATAAATTTAAATGTTAGAATTTAATAGCCTAAGTCAACGAAAACTGAATCTTTATCTTAACCGCTTTCTGCCATCTTCCCTAACTCTTTTTCTTCTCTATCCCCATAAATCTCCTTCACCAGCTTTAAACATTTCCCGCTCTTTCTCTGCTCCTCTGCAAGCAATATGCTCTCATGTAATTTTTTCTTATCCCGGTTCCTGTATTCCGCCATGTCTGCCTTCTCCTTCCTCTTCCTGCATATCGCATCAACGTAAGCAAGACTCATTTTATTATACTTCACCCCTTCCCTGTGGCTTTCCCAAACCAATATCCCTATAAACGTCCCTTAGG
>OBLW0100000353.1_pt1 | contig 39366 bp, 37 predicted proteins | sample 1520161 | NCBI WGS metagenome assembly OBLW01 (sample SAMEA3539309, study PRJEB22396) | soil metagenome | biome: tundra; feature: field; material: soil | place: USA | collected 2010-05 | depth 0.15 m
GCTTCTTCCTCCACAAGTGATCATGAAAGTTGTTTCCGACCCACGCTCCTAGCCCGAAACGCCGCCCAGCTCCAACCACGATGCCATCGAAGCCAGGTGCCGCTCGAGTGCTGGCCTGGCCTCTGGTGGGGCGCTGGGCTCCCAGTGGATCGCCTGGGCGCGCAACACGTCTGCGGAGCGGTCGGCCTTGAGGTCGACCCGGGCGACCAGCGTGTCGCCGTACAGGAATGGCAGCACGTAGTAGCCGTGGATTCGCTTGCCGGCGGGGACGTAGATCTCAAGCCGGTAGTGGAAGTTGAACAGGGCAACGGTCCGGTCCCGTTGCCAGATCAGGGAGTCGAAGGGGCTCAGCAGCGCCTCGACATGCAGCTTGCGCGGAATGCGGGCGTTCTTGTGCAGGTATGCCGGACGCCTCCAACCGTCGATGCTCACCTGGACGAGGTCCCCGGATGCCACCAGGGCCTCCAGGGCTGGGCGCGCCTGTTCGGGCTTGAGTCGGAAGTAGTCGCGCAGACACTGCTCGGTGCCGACCCCGTGGGCCTTGGCTGCGATCAGCATGAGCTGGCGAAATGCATCCTCGTCAGAGGGGCGCAGACTGGGCGAGATCGACTGCACTGCCACTGTCTTGGGTAGCACGCGCTCGAGCGCGGCGTACCGACGCTCGAACTGCGAAGTGCGCCCAGCGCTGCTGATCTGTCCCGACCAGAACAGGTGCTCCAGGGCAGACTTGACCAGGGACCAGTTCCATCCCCATTCGCTCTTGTCCCTCGGCAGGTCGTGCGCCAACGCCGTCTCGAGCTGGCGGGAAGTGAGCGGCCCGCGCGAAGCGACCTCCGCGAATACTGCCTGCACGAGCTCGGGATGTTCGCGGGCGACCCGCCGCATGCCGCCCCAGGAGTCGGACACCGCCCGCCTCATCCGGAAGTTGAGCAGAGCCCACGTCTGCGGCGGGATCAGACTCGCCTCGTGAGCCCAGTACTCAACGAGGCGGCGGGGCGGCACGTCACGGGCACGCTCGAGCAACGCGGTGTCGTAGGGGCCAAGGCGGGAGAAGAACGGGAGGTAATGGCTGCGCGTGACGACGTTGACGCTGTCGATCTGAATGACTCCCACGCGGTCGATGACCCGCTGGACCTGGCGCATGGTGACCCCACCCGGCGCTGGCAGAGGGTCGGCGAACCCTTGAGCCACGAGGGCGACGCGCCGAGCCTGGGCCCTGGATAGCCGGGCCGTCATGGGTGGCATCACAGCACCCTACGGGCGGGTCCGGACAGCCACCGACTTGGGTGCTCACCGCTGTTGTGAGGCGACCCTTACCGCTGCAGAATGGAGAGATCCCCGCATGACCGTATTCGTTCACTTGGAGGTATGTCCGATGCTCAGTAACGCTCAGTTGACGCCGGTCCTTCCAGTTGTCGACCTGTCCCGGGCGACCGGCTTCTACCGCGATCGGCTCGGTCTGAAGGATGTCGGCGACGATCCCGGCGGCAACCACCTGCTGCAGACAGGGTCGGGGGCGACGATCGCCCTGATGGCCGCCGAGGAGGGCGCACAAAGCACTCACACTGTGCTCACCTTTGAGGTCGATGACATCACGAACGAAGTCAGAGACCTCGAGAGCCGCGGCGTCGGCTTCTACGACTACGACCTGCCGGACCTCAAGACGACAGACCACGTGGCTGTGATGGGTTCCGAGAAGGCTGCCTGGTTCGCCGACACCGAGGGCAACATCCTGTGCCTGCACGAGGTGATAGGCAACATGTCACCTTGAGTACAGCGTCCCCAGCTCGGCCGCTACACCCACGACCGACGTAAGCGGTGGCATCGCACGCGAGGTCCACCTGCTCGTCGATGTTGTCAATGTTGTGGCGCCCGGGTCACAATTCCGTGACCATCACAACCATCGGCAACGCCGCGTTCTCGGCCAACGCCGACGCGAAGATGCTGTTCGGCAAACTCATCAATCTGCGGTCGCAGCTGTTCGACCCGAGGGTCCATAGGGGCGTCGTCCAACAGGAGGTCGCTGACTTGTGGGGCAGCTCGATCGGCGGGCCCACCTCAGTTCAGTCCGGGAGATCCAGAATCTTCTCGCGGAAGGCATACATGGCAGCTTCCATGCGCGAGTGCAGCTGAAGCTTCTCAAGGATGTTGCGCACATGGTTCTTCACGGTGTTCTCCGAGATGAACAGCGCACGTGCGATGTCCTTGTTGGCCATGCCTCTCGCCACCAGCTTGAGCACCTCGAGCTCGCGCTCGGTCAGCCGGGGCACGAGGGCCGTCGGCCTTTCATCCTGTTTCTTGATCATGAGAGCGAACTCGGACAAGAGCTTGGAGGCCATGGACGGCGAGATCAGCGACTGTCCGGCGTATACCGCACGCAGGCCACTGGCGATCTCCTCACCTGGAACATCCTTGATCAGGTAGCCGTTCGCCCCGGCCCGAACGGCCTCATAGAGGTCGCCCTCCTCATCTGAGATGGTCAACATGATGATCTTGGTCGAGGGCGCCAGCTCCTTGATTGCCAGGCAGGCCTCAATGCCCGACGTTCGGGGCATCCGCACGTCCATCAGCACGACGTCTGGCAACAGCTCCTCGGTTCGACGAATCGCCTCGACACCATCGCCAGCCTCGCCGACGATGGCGATGTCGGGCTCCTGGCTGAGCACCAGCTCCAGTCCCCGCCGGTAGAGAACGTGGTCGTCTGCCACCAACACTCTTATGGGCTCGCCGGGCGCGCCCGAGCCGTGTGGTCCCTGCTCGGCTGCGTCACCATTCTTGGTCACCCCGACATCATGACACGCAGACGTGCCAAGGGCACCGTACGAACTGCCCGTACGACGCCCTTGTCACCTCGAGGCACTGTCACGAGACGCGTGCCTCATCCTCTGAGACGTCCAAATGGATTACTCCGTAGGACCAACCGCGCCGTCGGTAGACGACACTTGGCTGATTCGTGTCCTTGTCGTGGAACAGATAGAAGTCGTGACCGACAAGCTCCATCTCGTAGAGCGCCTGGTCCAATCCCATCGGCATGGTCGCGTGGATCTTCTCGCGCACGTGAATGGGCGAATCTCCATCCGCACCAAGGACATCCACGTCATCCTGGCTAGTTCCAGCGGCGCCAGTCGACCGGCCGTTGAGGCCCAGCGGATTCTCCGCAAGCCGTGAGGTGGCCTTCGCCACGGACTCAGGAACGTGTCGCCCGCGATGCACTCGACGTCGATCGTGGTCACGCCTGAGGCGCTCCAGCAACTTGTCCATTGCTATGTCCAGGGCGCCATATTTGTCGTCGGCGATGGCCTCGGCTCGCACCACAGGTCCCTTGACGTGGCAAGTGATCTCGACTCGGTCACATGCTTTGGACTGGCGTTTGTTGGCTTCGTGGGTCACCACAACATCGAGGCGCTGAACGCGCGGCGCGAGTTGCGGGACCTTGGCCAACTTCTCGTCCAGGTGACGGCGGAAACGCTCTGAAACTTGGACGTGCCGTCCAGTGACGACGATCTCCACGGGAGTCCTCCTTAGGTTCAAAAATAGCTCTCTCTTAGCCACGCAGAGCCCTTAGCCGCTGCACCACCCCCGTCCCGGGTTACGCCCCAAAGTGCCCCGCGGCGCGCACCGTCCGACGGTGCCGACGCCCGATTCCGCCGTTGAAACGGCGACCCTGGGGCTCATACTTTGAACGGTAGACCACGAACGGGTGAGGCGATACACCGAATGCAAATACGACGGGGTCGAGCCTGGCCCACCAGCCGCCGGTGGGGGGTCTCCACAGCTGAGACCTCTACCAGCCGTCATGGCACGTCTTGGGTCGCCTCGGCGAGATGGGCCGCGCCAACCGCATCCTGGGCTCAGACAGCCTCCACGACTGCGCCGCAGCGGCCTGCAACTCACCGGTCAGCAGCCCAGATGACGCCGTGCATGCCTGCCCGCCGTCTGGGCTGCCCTTGCATCGACCGCTCAAAGTTGGGAGCTTGTTACCTGCCGTTGAGCCCTGAGGGACCCCAGTGCCGAAGCCTCGACCGGCGAGAACGTGAGCTCGTGCTCGGGAGCAAGCCGCGCACTCAGGGCCCGGAGCCTGCGCAGGCTGTGGCCGGTGAGGACGGGCCTGCCGCACGCCGGACGGGTCACAAGGTAGGACTCCTCGGTTGATGGCTGGTCAGCTCGGCACCGTCCCAGCATTTTGGCAGCGGACCACAAGAAACGGGACAGTCACCGCCGGCATCACGCACGTCACCGTGAAGACCGGCACCAATGACGTCCACGGCCGTCTCTGGACGCAGAAGGCCTGCCGGGCGCTGCTTCGCTCGTGCGCGCTGTTGGGTCCGAAGGCCACCAGCATTTCGCCAAGGACCGACGTCCACGAAACCTGACTGGGTCTGATTCACGCGGCGGGTTAGGGGACCGGGGACTCCAGCTGGAGGGGTAACCTGCGGGACGGGGCGGAACGGGGACAGACCCCTCAGGGTCCTCTCCAACCGGCACATTGACTTACGGCCAGCGCGCGCCAGATGCTCCGCAAGTGTCCTCCAGCGCCATATCCAGCAGTGCCATCCCAGGGCGGCCCGCAGACAGCACCGATCCTGGCTACGCCAGCAGATCGCATCCAATGGAGTGCGGCAGGGCTGAGAGCAACCAGCCTGTCAAGGGTGGGCCAAATGGCCGATGGGCTGTGGAAAACGGACACCGACGCGCTGGGAACGACCGACACGACATTAGGCATTCAGCGGACAAAACGCCCCTACAACGGCGATGATGAAGGGGATCCCATGTCGGGTAGGAGAAGGGACCGCTGGTGCATTCAATGTGGTCCAAGATGACGCCCACGCTGATGAGGTCGGCCGTTGTCGCCATAGCAATAGCTGTGGGATCGATCGGTCATAACGTGCTCAACGTCCTGCCGTGGGCGTTGGTGATCCTGACCCTTGACCTCGCGGCCGGCAGCCTCCTAGGGTTCGGGCCCTGCCAGTCCAGAACCCGTCGCAATCAAGCCTTGATCGTAACCCTGTTGGGCGCCGCCGTCGCCGGAGCTGCCATCGCAACGAGCCAGGCCACTCCCCCATCTCCGGGGATGCTGCTGCTCCTCATCCCCGTATTCCGCGCTGGTGAGGTCAGGGGGCGCTGGGCCGCCGTCGCCGCGGTCGCCCTGTCGATGGTCGTGGTGTTCGAGGCTGCCCACGACCAGGGAAACCTCACAGCCACATTCCTCACTGGCAACCTGCGGTGGGCGATTCTGGCCCTCACGCTGGGCCTTCTGGGCGCCTGGACGACGAAGCTGACGGAGCGAAGGATCCAGCCGCGGACACCCTCCACCCCAGCCGCACAGGAGGCAGCGCGTCTGCTGCGACGCCTGAGCGACCTCGCCGGGGCCCTCGACGGCGGCTTCGATGCGCCAGCCGCCGCAGAACTGCTGCTGCATGCGGTGAGCGACAAGATCCCGGGCAGCCGGATGGCGGTCCTGATCGGCGTTGGGTCCGAGCCAGCAGTTCCCCTCGCGTTGCGTGGCATCGATCGGCTGCCATGGCCGAGCCCGACGACAGCTGACTCCGTGATAGGACGGGTTTGGCGCGCAGGGGTCGCAGAGGCAGGATTCTGGACTTCGGTGAACGAGGAGAGGGCGATCGCCGCAGCCCCGCTGCGCGACTCGCTCGGGGCCCGCATCGGGATAGTCGTTGTCGATCGCTTCGCGTTCGCTCCCTTCGTGGACGACGATCTCCAGGCGCTGGTAGATGTCGCAGAAGGCCACAGCGCCAACGTGGACGTGGCACTGATCTTTGCCGCGCTACGCCAACATGCAGCTTTCGAGGAACGCGAACGCCTCGCCCGCGAGATGCATGATGGGATTGCCCAGGAGCTCGTGGCCCTGGGCTATCGCATCGATGTTGCCCGCCGCCAGGCCGCAACCGGGGCCCCACAGTTCGCGCCTGTACTCGCGGAGGCGCGCGCGGACCTGAGCCGGGTCCTGACCGACCTTCGCCTGCGTATCGCCGACCTGCGGCTGGCTGTCCGTCCCGACCAAGGCCTTGGGGCCGTGGTCGGTGCCCGTCTCCAACAGTTCGGAGCCGCCACGGGGCTCACCGTTGGGCTGCGGTTGAGTGAGTCGCCCTACCGGCTCCCGGCCCACCTTGAGACCCTGATCTATCGGCTGATCCTGGACGTCCTCAATGACGCCCGGAATGCTCACGGCGTCAGTGGGATCGAAGCACGCCTGGACGTCAACGCCCCACAAGCGTGGCTGCACATGACCCATGACGGTGAGTCACACCTGGCTGCCGACGCCTTCCGAGATCACCCCCTTGTTGCCCTGGGCGCCACGATCGAGGTTCAGCCCACCGCCAGCGGAGTCACCGTGAGCCTCGCGCTCAACGACCAGTGGCCCAAACATGTGCCGTACCTCGTCCCCGAGAGAATGGGTCTCATCCAATGACAGTCCAAGTGTTCATCGTGGATGACCACAACCTGGTCCGAGAAGGTATCGCGCGTCTCATCGACTCCGAGCCGGATCTCGCCGTCAAGGCGCAGGCTTCGTCGGTGGCGGGCGGCCAGGCCCTCGTCACCGAGGGCGGAGCCGACGTGCTGGTCGTGGACGTGACGATGCCGGACGGCAACGGGCTGGAGCTGGCCAGGTCGGCCAGGTCGGCCCACCCGGACATGGGCATCGTCGTGTTGACGATGCACAACGACGACGACACTCTGCTCGAAGCCCTCGACGCAGGCGCCTCCGCGCTCGTCCTGAAGAGCTCATCGGCCGAGGACGTGCTCGTGGCGATCCGCCGCTCCGCAAACGCTCCCGACGCCTTCACCGCGACCGGGTTGGGTGCCGCGCTACGACGTCGCGACACCATGACTGCCGCGAAGCCGATCCTGACGCCTCGCGAGACCGAGGTGTTGATGCGGCTCGTCGACGGCGACTCGGTCGCCTCGGTAGCGCGACAGCTGTACATGAGCGAGTCGACCGTCAAGACGCATGTCGCCAGGGTCTATGAGAAGCTCGGCGCGCACAACCGGGCCAGCGCGATCATGGCCGCGGTTCGCCTTGGCTTTGTCAAAGCCGAGGACAACTGGTCAAACCCGAAAACGGCCAAACCCGAAGACAGCTGAACCGCTTCCCCCAGCACCCAACCTCACATATGGCTGAAGGTGTTGATCATCTGGATGGCGCCAGGACCGATAATCACAATGAACAAGGCCGGGAAGATGCACAGCAACATCGGGAACAGGATCTTGATCGGCACCTTCTGGGCCTTCTCCTCAGCCTTTTGCCGGCGGATCAGTCGCATCTGCACAGACTGTTCACGAAGCACACTGCCGATCGGCAGGCCCAGCCGGTCTGCCTGAACCAGAGCGGTGACGAAGGTCCGGATCTCAGAGACCTTGGTGCGGTTCGCCAGCGACGAGAAGGCGGCACTGCGAGACTTCCCGATCTGGATCTCGGCCAGGACCCGCGCAAACTCCCCTGCCACCGGACCTTCTACCGATCTCGCGACATGCAGGATGGCGCCGTCGAATCCCTGGCCCGCTTCGACGCAGACGGTCAGCATGTCGAGCGCATCGGCGAGCCCCCGTCGCAGCACCTCCTGCCGCTTGGCCCCGGTGTTCTGGATCAGCAGATCCGGCATCATGAACCCAGCGGCGGCGCCAAGGGCGCAGAAAAGAACTCCCTTAAGACTCAGCCCCCCGAAGAATGCGCCGAGGAAACCACCGACAAGCAACCCTGCGCCCTTAAAGCCCAGCAGCCGCTCGACCGTCCAGGCTGGAGGGTTGCCCGCGAGGTCCAACAGCCGACTGAGCCGGTGGCTGGTGCCGGCCGGTGACAGGCGCAGGGCGAGGCCCTTCGTCCCCGAAAGGAAAGGAAGAATGAGCCGGTCAATGGCCGGCACCTCGTTTCGCGCGACCTCCTGGGACTCGACCGGGGTCTCGATCATTGCCAGACTGCGGGCCACTCCGGTCACGGTGCCGCTACCCATCACCGCGGCGAGAAACAATATGACAAAGGCGGCAGCAACGGCGGCGGCGCCGACCACTAGCAGTAGGTGAGTACCCATCTAGACCTCCACGATGACGACTTTGCGCATCCAGAAGACACCGATCGTCATCGAGACCAGACCGGCGCCCAGCATCCCAAGTCCGATCGTGGTGGTCCAGAGCAGCTCGACATACGTCCGGTTGGCCTTGAGCATGAAGAGGAAGATGCCGATCGGCATGGCGAGCAAGATATAAGCGGACAGCTTGCCCTCAGCCGAGAGCGCGCTGACGTGACGTCGCAACGACTCTCTGTCGCGAAGAGTTATCGCAGTGTTACGCAGGGTCTCGGCCAGGTTGCCGCCGACCTGACGCTGGATGTTGATGGCCATCGCGGTCCACCGCAGGTTGACGCTGTTCATCCGCTCGGCCAGGTGATCCAGGCTCTCGTTGAGGTCTGTGCCGATTCGAGTCTCGGCAAGGGCCCTGGAGAACTCCTTGGCGGACGGCTCTGCGGCGTCCCTGGCGACCGCGTCGAGCGCCTGCAGGAGCGAGAACCCTGTCGAGAGACTGCTGGCGATCAGGGTCAGGACGTCCGGCAGCTGAGTCTCGAACTTCTTGGTTCGCCGCGATGCCGCGAATTTCAGGAACAGAGCTGGCGCGACGACTCCGATCAGCCCGCCCAGGCAGGCTCCGGCGAAAGCCATGATCACAGCACCGCGCAGCAGGACCATGCCGCCGGCGATACCGACGATGATGGCAACAAGTCGCATGACCGCCCACTCGCCAATGCGAAGTGGCAGGTCGGCTCGTTCAAGAAGCCGCTCCGTCTTGGGCTTTGACGACCGGCTGTCCATCACCTTGTCGCCGAGACTGACCAGGCTGGCGCTGATCGAGCTCACCGTTGACCGCGCGTCCACCGGACTGGACCCAAACCCCATGCCGAAGTCGTGACCCTGCATCGCCTCGACCTGACGCTGGCCGCGGGACACATAGGTCGGCATCACGACGAGGCCAACTGCGCCGCCCAGGCCAAGGAAGACGGCAAGTAGCGCGAACAGGAGTACCGGAGCCCCGCCCACTGCTGCTTCCGACGCCGCCTGCGGCGGGGACCTCAGGCCCGAAACCGGGACCTTTGAAACCGCCGGCCAGGCTGAAGGCGGGGGGTTGAACACTGTCAGGTTGACCGACGTGCCACGGGTCAGGGCCGGCGCCGCGGTGGCGGTCGCAGTCGCGGTCGCGGTCGCGATCGCAGTCAGCAAGAGCGCCGCCAGGAGCCCGACAACTACTGGCCGCAGACGAGGACGTGCCACATCTTCACCCATGGTCAACCCGCTCCGCGGACAAACATGTTCTGTGGCAGTTCGATCCCCAGATCGTGAAGGTGCTCGGTGAACTTCGGGCGCAGACCCGTGCTGCGCAGGACCCCTAGGAAGCGGCCGCTCTCATCCCTGCCAGCGCCGTAGTCGAAGGTGAAGAGGTCCTGAAGGGTGATGACATCGCTTTCCATCCCCTCAACCTCGGTGATGGCCGTGATTCGGCGACTGCCGTCCTTGAGCCGGCCCACTTGGACGATCAGGTCCAGGGCACTGGCCACCTGGTCCCTGATGGCCTTGACAGGAAGCGCAATGCCAGCCATGAGCACCAGGGTCTCCAACCGGGCGAGGCTGTCACGAGGAGCGTTCGCGTGGACGGTCGTCAAAGACCCGTCGTGACCGGTGTTCATGGCCTGCAACATGTCCAACGCAGCCCCGTCGCGGATCTCACCCACCACGATGCGGTCCGGTCGCATCCGCAGGGCGTTCTTGACCAGATCGCGGATGGAGATCTGTCCCTTGCCCTCGGTGTTGGACGGGCGGGCCTCGAGGCGCAGCACATGGCGCTGGCGTAGCTGCAGCTCCGCCGCGTCCTCGACCGTGACGATGCGCTCGTCGGCAGGGATGAAGCTGGAGAGCACGTTGAGCAGCGTGGTCTTGCCCGAGCCGGTTCCACCGGAGATGACGATGTTACGACGCCCGAGGACGCAGGCCCGGAGGAAGTCGCGCCCCTGCACGGTCAGCGTCCCAAACGCAATGAGGTCAAGGTCGGTGAACGGATCCTGGGAGAACTTTCGAATGGTCAGGATGCTGCCATCCAGGGCTATGGGCGCAATCACCGCGTTGACTCGCGAGCCGTCCGCCAGACGCGCATCCACCATCGGAGAGCTCTCATCGATCCGGCGACCGACCCGGCTGACGATCTTATCGATGGTCCGTCGCAGATGGGTGTCGTTGGTGAACTGGGCATCGACGGCAAAGATCTTGCCTGAACGCTCGACGAAGATGTCGTTTGGTCCGTTCACCATGATCTCGGTAATCTCGCCGTCACGCAGCAAAGGCTCCAACGGCCCCAGACCCAGGATCTCGTCGGCGACCTCCTGAGCGATGCGGTTGCGGTCTGCTGCCGCCAGAGGCGTGTTCTCGGCGTTAATGACCGATTGCAGAGTCTGACGAACGCGGAGCTCAAGCTCGCTTTGCTCAAGGTGCGGATCGTACAGCTGTGGACCGAGCGACTCCATGAGCGCCTGGTGGACGGTGGCCTTCACATGCGCGAAGGCGTCGACGGCCCGGACCGCTCCGGGACGCACGTGCCCTGGGGACTCATGCCCAGTCTGTGCCGTGGGCTGGGAAGAACGTCGGGCCTGCTCAAGGCGATCGGTAAGACTCACCACTAAGCCCCTTTACGGAACAGGCGCCTGGAGGTCCTAGGCTGCTGCGCCGATCGGCTGTCCGGGGCCAGCATCCCGTGGGAATCCGCTGAGGCCGACACGCTCGGCACCGAGTCGTTGATGATGTACTTGTCGGCGAAGGTGCGCAGGGCAATCGAGACAGGGTGTTTAGGCTCGTCCAGCACAATAGGCACGCCGCGGTTGACTGAGGCGGGCACATGAGAGCTGCTTGGGACCGATGCCGCAATGGGAACCTTGATCGCCCCCACGACGTCCTCGGTGTTCAGCCCGACCTTGGCGTCAGAGCGGTTCAGCATCACAACCCGCCCATCGCGAGGGTGGCCCAGCTGATCAAGGGTTTCCAGGGTGAGCCTGAGATTCTTGACCGCTGGGATGTCCAACGTCGCAATCAGGACCAGCAGGTCACACATGTCCAACGCCACGAGCACATGTTCGGAAAAAGCCGGAGGCGTGTCGACGATGATGTAGTCGTACATGCGGCGGGCAACTCGTAGCATCTCCCCCACCGTGGCCCCCGGGATCCCATCGGCTTCACGGGGGTGGTTGGGCGCGCACACGGTATCGAGCCCGCTTTCGTGCTTGGTCACCACTGAGGCAAGGCCTTGCGCGTCGATATGGCCGGTCATGGCCACCAGGTCGTTGGCCGATGCGGCAGGGCGCAGCTGAAGACTGATAGCGACATCACCGAACGCCAGGTCAAGGTCCACCAGCAGGACCCGTGCTCCGGTGGACGCCACATAGGCACCCAGGTTCGTGGATATCGTCGTCTTGCCGCAACCTCCTTTGGCGTTGAAGATGATCACGACCTTGCCATCGACGACCGGCGCACCGCCGCCCCCAGAGATTCCAACCAGGTGGTGGGAGATCTCCAGGCTTCGCTGGCAGGCACTGGACAAAGAGGTCAGGTCGTCGGACGCAACCACCTCCCGAAAGCCGGCGCGCAGTGCTTGGCCCAGGACTGCGACGTCGAGCCGGCGCCGAAGCAGGATCACGCTCACCTCAGGCCGCTCTCCGCGGACTTGCTCGGCCAGAGACGAGGCAGCCTGCAGGTCGACGTCTGGCCCAACGATCACCAGTAGCTCCTGCAGGTTGTTGGCCAGTGAGCGCGTTACCGTCTGGGCAACCTCAGCGACCTCAAGGTGATCGCTGACCGCGAAACGGTAAGTCTGAGCAGCAGCGGGATCGCTGTCCCAGAGAATAGTCATCTGTGTTCCTCCCCTGCTACTTGTTGAAAAGCGTTGAGTCAGTGACGATCAGACCAAGGTTGGACTTGGTTTCGGCCCCACGTAGCCCGGCATACAAGGTTCCGGTCTGTACTCCATGGACGAGCTTGGTCGCTGCGTCCGGCACAAGCGCCACGGTCACCAAGTCACCTGTAGTGGCAGCCTGGCCGCCAGAGGAGGGCGCACTGGGCGTAAGCGAGGCAGACCCCATGGCGATGACCAGAACGTCATCGAGGAGAACCCGTGTCTCCTTGTCCCCCGCCGCCCCGGCTGCCGTCGACACGTACGTGTCGTAGATGACAATGTGGGAACCGGGGGTCAGGAAAGTACCCACGCGGGCAGGATCGGCCAGGGTGAGCGAGATCGCGACCTGCCCGGCGGGCACCGCAATCGCACTCTGTCCCAAGGGAGTGGCGCCGAAGCGGCTGGCGAAGACAAACTCGCCTGGCGCGATATCAGTAAGAGCCAGGAGCCTGCCAGTCGTAGCGTCGACCTTGGTCAGGGCCCCAGCTGGGACCCCCTGGGCGGCGGCCTGGGTGGAGACGATCAAGCCCTGAGCCACCGCATCGGCGGCGCTGGTACCGGAGGGCACGAGTTTGGCGGTAACGAACACCGTCTGCACGCGCTGGCCGGCAACCGCACGAGCGTCGGCTGCACCTGCGTAAACTACCACCGCCACAACTCCGACCAACCCCACGACGACGGCGGCCAGTACCGCCATCACACGACGATTCATTAGGAATTCCCCTTGTTATAGAAGTTCATTTCTGCGTGCGCCGCCTGGCTGAGCTGTATCTCAGCGGTGAAGATCCGGCTGAGGTCAATGATGCCGACGATCATGGCGATGAGACCTGGCGTAACAAAAGCCGTCTCGCCCGAGATGGCGTGGTAGTCGAGACGACCGATGCGCCGACGACGAGCGCCTGAGGCAACTGCCGGGCATTCATCCGCGACCTGGCGCATCTCAGTGGAACGGGGCCGTCGCCACGATGAGCTGAAAAAGCCCCTTGACTGAAGAACCAAAAACGGTCACGCCGCCGATGATCACCACCGCGATGAGGCTGACCATGAGTGCGTACTCCACAGCGGTCGCCCCGCAGTCTTTCCCAGCGTTGAACCCGAGACGAAGCGGCACGCGAACTCTGCGGGAACTCATAATCAGCCTTGCCTGAAGTGCCATGCCGGTCCCTTTGGTTAGACGTAGACGCGATCCACAGCGAGGTACCCGGGATCTGTGACGACCCAAGGGTCACGCCGGTACGCATCGGGCTCGGCCACTCCGTGAAGATGTGGCTGCGCCTGCTCTGGTACGCCAGGTTGATGAAGCCGGCCATGAGTCGGTACTGGACGGCTGCCACCAGCGCTCGTCCCGAGCTAAGAGTTCGAGACGAGCGCTCGCGCGGCCTTTGCGGAAACACATGACCGTCTTCTCGGCCTCGGGCTAGACAGATGTGGCCACGGTGTTGAACAGGGTACTCAAGTTCTTGCCAAGCGCGGTGACCGCAACAATGACGACGATTGCGATCAAGGCAACCATCAGGCCGTACTCGACGGCGGTGGCGCCACGGTCACTGCGCAGGGCAGCGATCTTGACCTGGAATTTGACGAGTCGAGAAAGCATTTCGGTCCCCTTCATAGGACTGAGTGGCGCTCCACGAACACTTTGTTCCTGGAATCTCTTTCAGAATGCGCCAAGCCTCCGCGAGGCGACATCGGCCGATTCGTCCTCGTTCCGACATGTCTGGTCAGTGCCTTATCACCCGTTTGGCCGATGGGGAATTGCCAGACAGAACGGGACGTACCCGGCAATACTGGAATACATGCCCGCCAACGTCCGCCTTGTCAGGTCGACGCGTCTCGCGCGACCTGCGACGAGCGCCGGGGGTGACAGAGCACCCGGACCCCGGCCATGGCTTGCGATGACAGCGGCGACGATCGTGGTGTCCATCAGCACTGCCCTGGGCGTGCGTGCGGTCAGTGACCCGAGCCCGTGGTTGCACCTGAAGATTGGCGCCTACCTGCTGCACGGGGGCCGTTTCGGCATGCCTGATCCCTGGGCGTTATTTGCCACAAGAACGTACATCCCGACCGAGTGGCTGCCGGCGATTGTCGGTCAGGAGATCTATCAAGGCTTTGGTCTGCCTGGGATCGCCTGGATGCGATGTGCCGGGATTCTGGGCCTGCTGTCGGCTCTCATGTGGTCTGCGCGCCGATCTGCGGACACCCTGACCGCCGCCCTTGTCTCCTTGGCAGCCCTTGTTGGCGCCTACGAGGGGCTTACTGAGCGCCCTCAGCTGGTCGGCTTCGTCTTTCTCGCGGTCGCGATCGGAGCCTGGTGGCGGACTGCGCTGGACCTCAGGCCGCGGTGGTGGCTCGTGCCCATGACCTGGCTCTGGGCCTGTTGCCATGGCCTGTGGATCGTGGGTATCGCTATCGGACTGGTCTGCATCGCCGGTCTTCTCCTTGACCGCCGGCTGACCAGGGCTGCGGCGACCAGGCTCCTGGCCATACCGTCGGTCTCTCTCGCCGCCGCCGGCCTCACTCCCCTCGGCCCGCGGCTTCTTCTCACTCCGCTGTCTGTGGGCAGCAACGCCAACCAGTTCGTGGGTGAGTGGCAATCCACCTCGGTCCGCGACCCGTTCGCCGTCGTGACGCTGGCAATGCTGGGCCTGGTCGTCCTTACGTGGGTTCGTCTCGGAAAACAACCACCCTGGTGGCAGATCGGGTTCTTGTTCACCGGAGTGGCAGCTACATTGGCCGCGACGCGCACGATCGCCGTTGGGGCTGTTATTGCTGCCCCTCTCCTCGCCCATGAGATCCAGCTGTATCGCGGCCGCCCAGTCGCCGCGACAACGCGACGGTCTCGCTCGGCCTGGGCCGCCCTGATCCTCGTTGCCCTCGTAGCCGCGGTACCCCTGGCCGAAGCACGGGCACAGAATCCTGTGGCGGTGCCGCAGCGACTGATGCCGCAGTTGTCAGCGATCCCGTCGGGCACGGTTGTCCTCGCCGCAGGTGATATCAGCGGATGGCTCTTCTGGGCTGAACCAGGCGTGAAGCCCGTGCTTGACCCACGGATCGAGATCTACCCCGCAGCACATATTCGTGCGTTCGTGTCGACGATGGCCGCCGGCCCGGGCTGGGAGCAGTTTGTGCACAGAACGGGGGCGCGATACGCGCTGGTTCTCAGCGACTCAGCCATCGCCAGCGCACTGATCGAGCGCGCCCACTGGACCCAGATCGGCAAGGACGCCGGCTACGCCCTGCTGAGAGCGCAATGACCCACCAGTCCAGCCACGTCTCAGCCGGCACTGCCGAGGGGGTCGGTCAGGATGCGCCGGCCGGTCAGGGCAAGCCCCCACTGAGTGAACATGCGGACCGGCGTCTGGACCCCCGGTGGCTGGTGCCTGCGCTGGCGCTGTTCGCGGTCGCCACCACGGTCAAGTTTGGGGTCCGAGCAGTCAGCGATCCTGATGCTTGGTGGCACCTCAAGACGGGCGCCTACGTCCTTTCACACTGGCGGTTCGACGGCCCCGATCCATGGGTGCCTTTCTCGTCAAGGCCATTTGTGCTCACCGAGTGGTTACCGGAAGTGGTTGCGCAAAAGGGTTATGAGCTGTTCGGCCTGCCGGCGGTCGCCTGGCTCCGTTGCGCAGCGATACTGGCTCTGATCTCCGCCCTTGTCTGGGCATGCCGGCAGGCAGCCGACTCCGTGCCCGCGATCATGGCCGCCCTCGCCGCACTGGTCGGCACCGGTGGGAGCCTGTCCGAGCGCCCTCAACTGGTCAGCTTCGTCCTGCTTGCCGTCACGGTCGGGGCCTGGTGGAAGACAGCCGGGGATCTCAGGCCTCGCTGGTGGCTTGCCCCGATGACCTTCCTCTGGGCATGCAGCCACGGCATGTGGGGGGTCGGGGTGCTCCTCGGCCTAACCGTCATCGCGGGTCTGGCGCTGGATCGAAGGCTCGACCGCCGCAGCGCCGTGAGGCTGCTGGCCGTCCCGGCTCTCTCGGTCGTGGCTGCGGCACTAACCCCGGTCGGGCCGCGGCTTATCCTGACACCGCTGGAAGTGTCCTCCAATGCCTCGCAGTTCGTCCAGGAGTGGCAGCCGACCGACGTCCGAAACATCTTCGCCGCAGTCACGCTCGCAATGATCGTGCTCGCGCTGCTGCCATGGATTCACGGCACATCGGCCCGGCCATGGTGGCAAATCGCTCTAGCCGGAACCGCCGTGGTCTTCACTCTTGCCATGTTCCGCACCGTTCCCATAGGAGCAATCATTGCTGCTCCCTTGTTGGCCTCTTCCTTGCAAGAACAGCGAAGACGCCCTCCGGCTCCACTGACTCGCCGAGGCACCGCGGCCTGGATCGGGCTCGTGGCGGCCGCAGCCATCATCGCCGCGCCGATCGCCGAGGCCGTGGCCCAACGACCCAGTGGTTGGCCCGAGGGACTCCGTCCAGAGCTGGCAGCCATACCTGCCAAGACTGTCGTCCTGAACGACTTCGCAGCCGGAGGGTGGCTCTTGTGGGCCGAGCCTCAACTGACGCCAGTCATCGACCTGCGCTCCGAGATCTACTCGATGGAATATATAAGCGCCTACCGACGCACCGAGCAGGTGCTTCCCGGCTGGCAGGGGTTCCTTGCCCGAACCAAGCCCAAGTACGCACTGCTGAGGGCCAACGCGCCGCTGACGCTTGCTCTTCGCGACCAGCTGAAGTGGACGCCCGTGGGCGAAGACGTCGGCTACGTGCTCCTCAAGGAACCCTGAGCAGTGTCAGTTCCGACAGACGTCTGGCGCCGACTGGAGCGGATCCGCTTCAGCCCTGGCAGACCGCTCTCGTTCCGGCTGTGGTTTCCCCTTGTTGTCTACATCACCAGCCCGCTGATCACAGCCGCGTACATCGTGCCTGCCGCCTCTGCGCGCCAGTCGGGATATGCCACCCTGGCAACCGCCGGGGACGGTGGCTGGTACCGGTCCATCGCCATCAGGGGTGACCGCTCCTGGCTACCCATCGGGGTCAATGGGCAAGTCGAGCAGATGACGTCGGCCTTCTCACCGGGGTATCCCTTGATCGTGACCTATCTCATGGCTGTCACAGGACTGAACTTCTCCTTCGGCGCACCAGCCCTGGGTCTGGCTCTGGGGACTGCGGCGATGGTTGTCCTATTTGTCCTGATGGAGCGCTGTTTCTTGGCCTCAACGCCGCCCTCGGATGGGTACCCATGACCATCTCCCCGGTGACCGTCTCCCCGATGCGTTCCAGGCTTAACGCAGCCAGCTCGAAAAACAGCTACCAGGTATGGTTTCCGCTCGCTGTGTATGCGATCGCCCGCCTGATCGACCTCGTCCTCATACTGATTGCAGCTCGCCATCAGGTGGACCTGCCCAAGACCGGCGCCTACGGTTCGGTGGCCTCAAACTGGGACGGACAGTGGTATCGGAGTATCGCTACTCAGGGATACCCGACCACGATCCCTCGGGACCCTGCCGGGCACGCTCTGCAGAACCAGTGGGGCTTCTATCCTTTATACCCTTTCATCGTCGGTGCCATCATGCGCATCAGCGGTCTCGGTTTCGAGGTGGTCGCTCCACTCTTGAGCTTTCTCTTGGGTGCCGCTGCCGTGACGGTCATGTTCCGCCTGGTCAACCAGGGCTCAGGGCGCTTCGCAGCCTCGGCGACCGTGCTGCTCACGTGCACCTACATGGCGGCACCAGCAATGCAGATCGACTACACCGAGAGCCTGGCCCTGCTTCTTGTCTGCACCGCGCTTTTGCTGTTGCGCAACCGTCGGTATGGCTGGCTTGTGGCGGTCCTGGTCATGCTCGCCCTGACCCGGGCGGTCAGTTTGGCCCTGGTGCCTGTGCTGGTTGTTCATGCTATCTCTCGCTACCGTCGTCGCTCTGTTGAGCCCTTCCCCGAGGCAGACCGCTGGCGGATAGCTGGACTGGCCTGTCTTGCGGTCGCGGTCACTGGCCTCTGGCCAACGATCGCCGCGGTCAGCACCGGAGATCCAACGGCTTACACAGAGACGATGACTTCCTGGGGAACGACGGGCCACCTTCGCGTGCTGACGCAGTTCCCGGCATTCGCGTGGGCCGAAGGCGGCGCCGTGGGTCTGGCGGTCCTCCTTGGCATCATTGCCCTGATAGGGGCCATGGTGCTGCGCAGCGGTGCGAGGGCGTGGGATCCAGAGGTCCGCGCCTGGGCAGGCTTCTACCCTCTCTTTCTGCTCCTAGCCACGACGCCGGGAACCAGCAACGTTCGCCACCTGCTCCTGGCCTTCCCGCTGATGTGGCCTTTCCCGGATGAGGCCACCACGACGGCAGACCGGCGTCGACGTGTGTCAGTGGTGGCCATCTTGGCGATCTGCGGGCTGCTCGCGCAGTGGGTGTGGATCTCGCAGTTCCTGGTGCTGACCGGTCCGCCCCTAGGACGGCCCTTCCCCTGATCCGCGGGCGAACCTACGTGTCTCGATGTTGCACTATTCGCCCGGGATCAGGAAGTCGGTGCCGGTCTGCAGCACCTGCCATCCGCTGCCGGCACGAGCCAGGATCTTGCCCTGATCCGTCAGGACGACAACGCCTCGCAGCCCACCGGTGTTGGTGACCAAATGCGTACCGGCCACAGGCGGCATGGGCGTGATTTTGCCCCCGATCTCGACCAGCTGAGGCCCGATGGCGTCATGGGGACTAACCCGCCCGACAACCGCCAGGGTGCTGTCGTCTACCCAGGCCAGGTCCGTCGCTGCGGTGAGTGTCCACCCGACCCGAAGCGGTTCGGCCACCAGGGAGAGCGGAACACCGCTGGCCGAGCGCACAATCCCCGCAACCACCACCTGAACTTCTCGCCCGGCGCGGTCGCTGGTGATCAGCGCCACCCGCTGGTTGTCCGTAGCCACCTTCAGGGCGATCACTCTGCGGTTGGCCAGCCATGGGACCGTGATCGCCCGTGGCCTGGCTTTCTCCATCGGGCTCAGCGACGTGTCGATCACCCAGACCCTTGCTGCGCCCCCGGCTTCTCCGGCAACCCACAGGAAGTTCAGGGAGTCGTACGACGGTCTGGTCAGGTCCCGGCCGAACTTGGCCAGCTGGAAATGCCGATCCCACTGCCAGCGCGCGAGGTCGGCGTGATCGCCGCCAATTGCTGCGATCTCCTGACCGTTCCATGACAGAGCCAGGGAGATCCACCCCGCGGGGATCTGGGGCAGTGACGCGCTGGCTGGCTGATTCCGCGCCTTGGGTGGCTGATCTTGGTCGAGGGGACGATCCGAAGACACTCTGGTCAGCTCACTGCCGGTGCGCAGGATGGCCGTCTCAGCCGAATCAAAGGCGTCGGATTGATAGCCCAGCGACGTCAAGGTCGATATACTCCCGGGCGTGTCAGGCAGGTCCAGGCCGGCCCCATTGACCTCCAGCGACACCTCGGACACCGATGCCACCTGAGTCAGGGTCGTGACGAACTGCGCCCACATCGCACGCCGCAGCTCAGGTTCAGCCGACAGCGCTGACGCTGACAGGTCAACCACAGCATCACCCGACTGGACGGGCACACTGTCCACGGCTAGCGTCGTGCCCGCGGGGATACCGGTCCGTGCAGCGCCCGTCAGATAGCTGGGAACCGGCGCCAACTGTGCCCGCGCCAACGTGGTCGCCAGCCCGGAGGTGATCGGGAACCATCGCCGGTCCAACACCATCGTCTGGGCGACTGTGGAGACGTAGGCCACGGTGAACGAGCGGTAGCTGCGGTCCAGGTCGTTGGCGCTCAGCCACAGGCCAAGTCCCTGTGGTGGCACCGAGATCCGCCAACCGACACCCAGCTTCTGCAGCCCGAAGGTAGCTTGCGCCACGCTGCCAGCCGGCATCTCTCGATAGCGGCCGGCACTGTCCACCTCTGCCACGATCGCGGCTGTCACTCGAACGATACTGGGCGTCACCTGCTCGACCTTGAGTGCGGAGTCGTCGCTGTACACCTTGACACCGGAATCCGGCAGCCACTGGTCCTTGACGCTGCGAACGAAGAACGAACGGGCCACGGCGTGGTCGTCGTCGAAGCCTGCACCGGCCCCGGCCCGAAGAAACCCGCGCACGATCTGTTCTGCGGTCGCACCCGCCGCGGGACCGTCCGGTTGGACCAGAACCGGCTGCGCGGCAGGCTCTCCCACCAGTGAACCCTGTTGCACGGCGGTGCTGCTGGGCAGCCCACCGCAAGCGCTCAGCCCGGCGGCCGCCACCATCGCGACAACCGCAACGGCACCTGCCGCAAGCGGACGCAGGCACCTCAAGACTCCACTCCCCCCAAGGCACCAAGTGGGCTGAATGCCGGTTCGGACCCCAGACCGGTCATGGAGCGCTCTTCCGGCGGCCTTAGCGGCAGAGGGGAGCTCTCGATCGGAACCCCGGTGTGCCGGGGAAGCGTCAGCCTGAAGCATGACCCCACTCCTGGCTCACCCCACGCATGCAGCCAACCCCCGTGCAGCCGGGCGTCCTCGCGTGAGATCGCCAGTCCGAGGCCGGTCCCGCCGGTGGTGCGCGCTCGAGCAGGATCTGATCGCCAGAACCGATTGAAAACCAAGGCTGCCTCGCCCGCGCGCAGACCCACCCCGCAGTCACGCACCGACACGGCAACGGCCTTCGCGTTGACGCCCAGCTGAAGCGTCACGGGCCGTCCCTCCCCGTACTCGATAGCGTTGGCCACCAGGTTGCGCAGGATCCGCTCGACCCGGCGCGGGTCGATCTCGGCAACGCAGGGACCCTTGGTCGGGATGACCTCCAGGCGACTGCCCCGGCGATCAGCCAAAGCCGCCGTCGACTCAATCGTGCGCACGATCGTGTTACGCAGATCAGTGGCCTCCACGTCCAGCGCCGCCGCCCCCGCATCGAAGCGACTGATCTCCAACAAGTCCGCCAACAAAGACTCAAAACGATCAATCTCGTTATGCAGCAGCTCCGCGGAACGAGCGACCGACGGATCGAAGTCACGTCGGGAGTCGTGGATCAGGTCGCCCGCCATTCGAATCGTCGTCAGGGGGGTGCGCAGCTCGTGTGACACGTCAGAGACAAACCGTTGCTGCACTCGTGAAAGGTCCTCAAGCTGACGGATCTGCTTTTGCAGGCTGTCAGCCATGGCGTTGAAAGCCTTACCCAACCTGGCGATGTCGTCCTCGCCGTGGGCGCGCATTCGCTCGTGGAGCCGACCGGAGGACAGCCGCTCGGCGACGAGGGCAGCCCGACGCACCGGATCGACGACGACGCGAGTCACCACATAAGCGACTCCACCCAGCAGAAGCAACAAGGCGATGCCACCCAGGCTGAAAGTTCTCCCGACGACCCCCAGCGTCTGCTGTTCTCGATCGAGGGGGAACACGAAATACAGCTCGTACTGCCCTGCCGCCGGCAAGGTCACCCGCGAGCCGACAATTGCCGCAGGCACGAATGTGCCGTCGCTGGAAACGATCGAGATGATCTGCACCTGCTGGTGGCTCGGGTCAGCGGCAATCGCTGCGCGCAACCTGGCTGGCACGCTGGACAGCCCCACATCACTGGAAAGCACGGTCGGGACGCTCGCAGGACCCGTGTTGTTCACGGCACGTGTCAGGATCACCTCGCGGGACTGGTCTGCCCCAGGGGATGACACCTGGCCCACGACGTCAAAGGCAAGCTGGGTCAGGCTGACGGAATCCATTCGCCCCGCGGAGTCGAATCGGGACTGCGCAGCACGGGTCTGTAACGTCGCCTCGGCGCGGGCCGTCAGGATGCGGTCGCTCACCAGACCATCTGCAATCCGCTGATACAGATACGAACCCAGCATCAAGACGACGATGAGACCCAGCAGCATCGTGGAGACGATGACCCGAAGCTGAAGGGATGACCGCCACAGGTGCAGCAGCCAACGAGCCACCCTCTGCAGGGCGACACGGGTAACTCGCGAAGTCTTTTCCAACGATGACCCGAGACGGGCACATGCGATGGCCATCCGCGACCTGGACGCGTTCTCCGGGCGACTCCAGGTGAACATGGGCTAGGGGGGACCCGCCCTGTAGCCGACGCCTCGCACCGTCACGACGACCTCGGGATGCTCGGGATCGTGCTCGATCTTCGAGCGCAGGCGCTGGACGTGGACGTTGACCAGTCGGGTGTCACCGGCGTGCCGATAACCCCACACCTGCTCGAGCAGCACCTCTCGGGTGAACACCTGCCGCGGCTTGCGTGCCAGGGCAACAAGGAGGTCGAACTCCAGCGGGGTCAGCGACAGTGGCTTGTCCTCGCGCTTGACCGTATGACCCGCCACATCGATACTCAGATCACCGATCGCAAGCTGCTCAGGCTCGGGCTCGTCCCCGCGCCGCAGACGGGCACGCACGCGGGCGATGAGCTCCTGCGCCTTGAACGGCTTCAGGACGTAGTCGTCGGCGCCTGACTCGAGCCCGACCACGACGTCGATGGTGTCGGTACGCGCCGTCAGCATGACAATCGGGATGCCGGACTCAGCGCGGATCCGGCGGCATACCTCGATGCCGTCGATCCCGGGCAGCATCAGGTCCAACAGCACCACGTCCGGGCGACTCTCGCGAAACAGCGCCATCGCAGAGGACCCGTTGGCGCAGTGCACGACGTCCAGACCCTCGTTACGTAGGACGATCCCCAGCATCTCCGATAACGCCAGATCGTCGTCGACCACGAGTACGCGACCCTTCACACCCAGGTCCTCTCAGGTTTGGTCGGTCCACGTGCATGCGAACCTCGTACCATCGTCTCACGCACGAAACTCGGAACTGGCGATGCGCCCTCTGACCGACGCAGACCTATTCCACATAGATCCGACCGTCGACAAGCTCCTCTTCGACGCGTCCGCCTTCGGAGTCGAACCTGAAGTGCTCAAACCGCTTTCGGAACTCAAGGTCAATGTCGTCCACGCCGTTGCGGTTCTTCTCGATACTCATGACCACCCAGTGGTGGAACAGCTCGGCAGCGCTCTGGTTGAACATGAGGTGATGGCGGGCTACCACATCGAACTTGTTGTTGAGGATGAGCACCACATCAGCCTCATGGGCAAGGGCCGACGATCCGCGCAGGTCCTGAACTCTCGTCCTCACGGCCGCCAGGCCGCTCTTGTCCACGGCGACGAGGGCGAGAACAGGAACTGCCAGGTCCAACGACATGTCCTTGAGCCCCTCGACAACCTCGGTGATCCGATCCTCCTCCGACAGATGCACAGATTGGCGAAGATCAGCCGAAGGCGCGGCGGCCTGGACCTTCTGCAGGTAGTCGACGATCACGAACACCCTCTGGCCGGTCCGCTCGCCAATCGACCCGATGACCTCTCTCATGGACTCGACGTTGGTTTCGGCTCCACTGGAACGATGTAGGTGAAGCAACTCTGCGTAGCCCTGGAGCGCCTGAACGGCTTCAGGACCGCCCTCGGTACCGTCGAGTCGTCCTGCCATCATCCGATCCGAGCTCTGTTGCCCATTGAACGCCCGGCGGACCTGGGGTAGCCGAACCGCGCCAGCTCCGGCAATCTCGGCGGCCTCCAGAACGATCAACCGCTCAAGCAGAGACTGGTTGTCATGCTCGAACGAGAAGTAGACCACGCTGTGGTCGGATGTGACGAGGTTGCGCGCCACCTGCAATGCGAACGTCGTCTTGCCTAGACCGGGCGCTCCCCCGAGAAGCGCCAGCTCGCCCGAACGGAACCCGCCCGCCAGGGCCGCGTCCAGGGCACCGAAGCCGGACGGCCAGACCTTGGCTCCGGCGTCTTCGTCCAGATTGAGCCGATCGTTGGTCTCCTCAAGAACGGCTTGCAGCGACCTCAAACGATCTGCCCTCATATGTATATTGCAGCACGCGGAGCGGCACTCACATCCCGCTTTGGACCAATCTGGCCGAAGGCTGATGCCGGGTCCCCTGCCAATATCGGCATACCCCCGGCGCGACGACTTGTTCTGGGTCATCGACCTGTGGCAACCAGGCCGCAGGGTTGTCCAGGGCCCCTTCAAGCGTCATGGCTGAGCCGAAGGTTCATGGCGTGCCCGTGTCAGTGTGTTGAACGGCTGAAGGTGCCCTTGACCTGCGAAGATATGGATTATCGAGGTCCCATAGTTCGCCGGTCAAAAGGGATAGATGACAGGCACGCAGAGCCCACGTTCGAAATCGCCGATCAATCACCCTTACCCGGCGGGTAACCCTGGCGTGGGGCCCATTGGATCCGCGGCGGGTAGGGAATGACTCGACCACCCCCGCTTAGCCACGGTCGCTCGAAGAACTCGAAGCTCACCAGCACCACTGGCACCAACAAGAGCATCGCAAGCCCGGCCACGACGTAAGCGGGCCTGCCCGGCAGCACTACAAACATCACATACATCATTGGCACGTGCCAGAGGTAGATGCTGTAGGCGCGCAGCCCAACTCCACGAAGCAACCTGAGCTCCAGGAAGCGATCGGCTAACCCAGATGTTCCCGGCCGAGCATCAACGACAATCAGAGCCCCCACAACGGCTGCGGGCAAGAAGAGCCACCGGTAGGCGCCTCCCTGGTTTGCCGGCGCCGCAGCCAGCGCCACCAACAACGCAATTCCGAGAAGCACCACCGCTGGGTCTCGTCCGGTGGAGCCGAGATCGACCCCAGTGGACCGCCTGATGTGGCGCAGCGCAAGCGCCCCACCCCACAGGAGAACTGAGACGTTGGCCAACGGCAGGAAATAGAACTGTGTGTCGGTTAGCGGCAGGGCGACCAGGTACAGGATCAGACCGAGACCGATTGCCACTCGGCTGGCGGCGAGCGCGCCGACCCTGCGCCGACGAAGAAAGTAGACGACCAAGGGCCATAGGAGGTAGAAACACCACTCGACGGACAAGCTCCAAGTTGGACCCCAGGTCGGTCCCGAAGCCACGCGATCCCCCCCGCTGGCCGCCAGGTAGTAAGCCGAGGTCTGCGTTGCTGCGAGGGCGGCCGATCTCAACACGTTACCAACCGGCTCTAGGTCCAGTATCACCAAGACCAGGGTCCAGACCCCGACGAACGCCGTCATCGCCGGGGCCAGCCGGATGAACCGCCGACGCACGAAAGCCCAGTAACCCGACATGCTGGCCCCGTCACCGGATCGCCACACAAGGCGGGTGATCAGATAGCCCGACAGAACGAAGAAGACGGCCACCCCGGTGTACCCGCCGCCGGGTCGGCCGAAGGCCCCCAGGTTCACTTCGGCGTGAAACAGTACAACTGAAAGCACTGCAAGGCCGCGCAAGCCGTCAAGTCTGGTAACTCGCGGACGGTTTGAACCCTTGATCTCCGAGCGAGTATCAGCAGTCAAGGACTCCTCCGCCGTGCCCCGCCGCCCGGGCCGCTCGGAGTGCACCCACCCCGGTTGTCACTGGGAGCGCCTTGACGAGGGGTACTTCGCATCCTGGCACCCATTCCCAAAATTGCCGCGGACAGAATCCGGACAAGGGCATCCCTCGTCCGGATTTCAGCGTGACAGCCCTCTGTCGGAAGCGAACGGCAACAGGAACCCGGATCAGCCACTCGGCTGCACACACACGACCATTCGGTTGCCGCCGTCTAGCCCTTTAGGTTGATGACATTGGAGGACATGCCGACTGTCGCCGTTACGTGGTAAGAAACGGGACATCAGTGGCGGTATAGATCCGCCTCGTAGGAGCGCCGACGCCGACGCCGCGGTACTCGGCCTGGGTCCTGGTCAGCTCGGTATGCCCCACCCAGCGCGTCAGGTGAAGGTGCGCGACGTGCGCGTCGAGCACAGCGCGCGCCAACCTGGTTCTACCGATGTCGCCGACGATGGCCTTGTCCTTCATACTTCAGGCGGACCGGGTCGACATGCCTGATGGCAGCCACCTTCGCTCGATACAGATACCGCGGACGACGGTGGTCCACTTCCTGAGACCGGCGACCAATCCAACCCTCGCGGGTGCCGAGGCGTGCATTGCCAAGGTAAGGATGGGTCGGCCGAACGGTTGATCTTCGAGTCCAAACCGCTCATTCTCTGGTCAAAGACCTCCCTGGAGGGTCGTGACTGCAAATGTGGTTCGCGTGAGCACCGATCGACTTCGGATGTTGAACCTCATCGCCGGGCACAACGTTGAGTCCCCGTTGATGCAGCCTTTTCTAGATCGGCTGCCAACTGCCGTCCTGAGCGATTACAACTGTGAGGTCCTGGTCATCGACGATACCTCGAACGATGGCACGTTCATGGGAGCCCGGGACTATCGGCAGTCGCACGCCGATCTTCCCCCTACCGTGCTGCGCAACCAATCGAACCAGGGCTATGGGGGCAACCAGAAAGTCGGATACATCTATGCCATTCAGGAGGGGTTCGACATCGTCGCACTCGTTCACGGCGACGGTCAGTGCGCTCCTGAGGAGCTACCCAGTCTGCTAGCGCCCCTGGTCGAGGGAACAGCTGAGGCGGTGTTCGGAAGCCGAATGCTGTTGCGAGGCGCCGCTCGGGGTGCAGGCATGCCCTGTACAGGTTGGTCGGCGACAACGATGCTGAGCTGGGCTCAGAAAGCGCTGTCCGGCGCACGGCTGTCCGAGTGGCACAGCGGCTATCGCCTCTACCGAGTCTCGACGCCGGCCTGCGTACGGTATGCGATGAATAGCAATGGTCTCGGGTTCGACACCGAGATAATCCTTCAGCTGCTCAACGCACGTGCCCGCATCACCGAACGGGCGATCCCCTCGCCCTACGGAGAAGAGATCTGCCGCGTCGGCGCACTCCGCTACGCCAGGGATGTGATGGCGGCCAGCGGTAGCAACGCGCCGCAACGTCATGGCCTGGTGCACCAGCGCCGCTTCGACCCCGTCGCCGTAGGAAGCGATCCGTACGATTTCAAGCTCGGTTTCCCGAGCCGTCAGAGCTGGGCGCCGGGCGCTGTCACCAAGGGGGCTGGGGACCCCGACCTCGTCGCCGGGCCCCGCGGCTTGGCTTCAAAGCTTGCCAAGAAGGGCTGCCCCACCGCAGTGGTCGGCGTTGTCCCACCCACACAAGGGACCACGGGTGTCGTGACCCACGCTGCAGATCTGAACGAAGAGCTCGATCTGCCGATCCAAGAGTTCGACTATGACCTGATGTTGGACGTGATCGAGCAGCTCCAGGACCCCGAGGCCTTTCTCGACGGTTTACGGACACGACTTGATGACAGTCCCCGCGCGCGGATCACCACGACACCGAACATCGCCTTATTCGTCCCCTGCCTCACGCCGCTCTTCGGGCAGCTCAACTATGGGCAGGCACGCACCCCGGATCGAACACACACGCGCTTGTTCACGTTCAGAACGTTGAGACCAGTGATCCGCGACTCAGGGTTCCAGATCCAGGAGATGAAGCAGTTCCCGGCGCCGATACCAAGAGCCATCGGCCACAGTGCACTGTCGCGAGCGTTACTGTGTGTGAACGAGGCACTCATCCGGACTAGCCCCGGCCCATTCTCTTACCGAATCTTCCTCAACGCGACGGTCACCGCAGACGTCACTGACGTCCATGCCTCGAATCGAACCAGCGCCAAGGCCGCCGCATGAATGTCGGCGCGCTGCCGGTAGTCACAGATGCAGCCACGAAACGGCAAGCCACCACCCACACCCCACGCGTCCTGCTGTTGTTCAGCGCCCTGATGGTCATCGTGTCCACCGTCGGCCACGGCAATTCCCTTGCCAGCGTGGCTGCGCTGATCGTGGCCGCTGCGGCCACTGGGGTCGCTTTGCTGCATCCGATGGCCGTGCGCGGCAGGGTTGGGCAGCGACGAGCGGAGTGGGTGCTGGTCGTCTCGTTGGTAGTAGCCGGGCTCATGCTGACCGGTGGGTTACTCGCCCAGGCCTTCGCCGACCTGGGGTCGCCTCTGTGGCTCATGGTGACCGCCGTATACACGATCGTGGGACTGGCCGGGGCACTGTTGGCCTTCCGAAAGCTGCCACACGTGAGGTGGGCCTTCGCGCTGTTTCTCCTGGCTCACACCGCGATGGCCGTGGCTTTACTTCGCTCCTCGCCGGCCATTATCGACACGCAGGTCTACCTGCATGACGGGGTAGCCGCACTGTTCCAGGGCCACAACCCCTACGCGATGACGGTTCCCAACCTCTACCCACCGCATTTGGCGAATCTTTTCTACGGTCCTGGAGTGGTCGTCAACGGACGGGTCAACGCTGGCTTTCCGTACCTGCCCGTTCCGCTGCTCGCCGCAGTCCCCGGATTTGTGTGGGGCGATGTCAGATATAGCCAGCTGATTGCCATGGTGCTGACCGCTCTCGTCCTGCGCCGGCTGGCATCGGACAGCATCGGGCGTGCCGCAGCGGTCCTGGGTGTGGCGTCCCTCACGGCTATCCCGATGCTGAAGGGCGGATGGACCGAACCGACCAGCGTGGCGCTCCTGGCCTGCCTCGTCCTTGCCCTTCAACAACGGCGGCACGCATTCGTCGCTGTGCTACTGGGGCTCTTGCTGGCTTCGAAGCAGTACTTCGTCGTGGTCATCCCGATCATCTGGCTCATCCGCGCCTGGCTGACCCAACGGGTGATTCTCATCGGACTCGGCCTGGCTGGCGCCATCATGGTGCCCTTCCTTCTCGTCGACCCCGCCACGTTCTGGAAGGCGATCACAGGAAGCCAGCGTGGCCCCCTGCGGGCAGACTCGATCTCACTGCTCGTGTCCAGCGTCAACACCCTCGGCTGGCCCCCGCCGTGGACCTACGGCGTGCTCCCTCTCCTAGGGGCAGGCATGACCGCCATTGCTCTCACACTCCGTGCACCACACACGCCCCCCGCGTTCGTGGCCGCGGTCGGCCTGACCCTGCTCGTCGCGTTTCTGCTGTCCAGACAAGCCTTCATGAACTACTACTACCTCGTCAGCGGCACGTTCCTGATCGCGGCCGTCGCCTGGCCGACCTCACAGGCCGTGACAGCGCCCGGGCATGAGTCAAGACATCCGGCCAGTCCGGAGACGACGGTAGGCCGCCCGCTCAGATGAGCGGGCGGCCTACCGTCACGTTTGCCGTGGCGTCCCAATAACGCTGGGCCGTCAGTAGCGGTACTGGTCCGCCTTGTACGGGCCCGCCACATCGACCCCGAGGTACTCCGCCTGGGTCTTGGTCAGCTCGGTGAGCCGCACACCCAGCGCGTCCAGGTGTAAGCGCGCGACCTTCTCGTCAAGGTGTTTGGGCAGCACGTAGACCTCGTTCTTGTAGTCACCCGGCTTGGTCCAAAGCTCGATCTGGGCCATGGTCTGGTTTGTGAACGAGTTCGACATGACAAAGCTCGGATGTCCGGTCGCGTTGCCAAGGTTGAGCAGACGACCCTCGGATAGGACGATGATCGAACGGGGGCCACCGGCCGAATCGGCGGGGAACGTCCATTCGTGGACCTGCCCCTTGATCTCGGTCTTGGTGATGCCCGGGATCTTGGCCAGGCCAGCGATGTCTATCTCGTTGTCGAAGTGACCGATGTTTCCGACGATGGCCTTGTCCTTCATCCGGCGCATCTGATCAGCGGTGAGCACGTTGAAGCATCCGGTCGCGGTGACAAAGATGTCGGCGGTGGCTACGACATCCTCCATCGTGGCAACCTGGTAGCCGTCCATGGCGGCCTGCAGCGCGCAGATCGGGTCGATCTCGGTGACGATGACGCGAGCACCTTGGCCTTGCAAGGACTCGGCGCAGCCCTTGCCCACGTCGCCATAGCCGGCCACGACTGCCACCTTGCCACCGATAAGCACGTCTGTGGCGCGGTTGAGCCCGTCGATCAGCGAGTGGCGAACTCCGTACTTGTTGTCGAACTTCGACTTTGTGACCGAGTCGTTGACGTTGATAGCCGGGAACAGGAGCCGGCCCGCCTTCTGCATCTCATAGAGGCGGTGAACACCTGTGGTGGTCTCCTCGGTGACGCCCTTGATGCCGGCGGCTACTGTGGTCCACTTCTTGGGGTCGGCGGCCATGCTGTTGCGCACCGTTTCAAGGACGACCTGCCAGTCCTCGGGGTCGTCCTGCTGTGCCGTGGGGACCACACCGGCGGACTCCCAGTCGGTGCCATTGTGGATGAGGAGAGTGGCGTCGCCACCGTCGTCCAGGATCATGTTGGGACCAGTTGAGCCGGACTCGTCGGCTGGCCAGGTCAGAATCTGCTCTGTACACCACCAGTACTCTGGCAGCGTCTCATTCTTCCACGCGAACACAGGGACGCCTTGCAGGTCATCCGGGGTGCCTTGCGGGCCCACGACGGCGGCCGCAGCGGCCTCGTCCTGGGTTGAGTAGATGTTGCAGGATGCCCAGCGAACCTGTGCGCCGAGCGTCGTGAGCGTCTCGATGAGAACGGCGGTCTGCACAGTCATGTGCAGCGAGCCGGCGATCCTGGCGCCCGTGAGAGGCTTGCTGGCACCGAACTCTTCGCGCAAAGCCATCAGACCGGGCATCTCATGCTCGGCCAGGCGTAGCTGGTGGCGACCGGCCTCGGCGAGGCCCAGGTCACGAACTTTGTAGTCAAAAGGCATAAGGAAGCACTCCAAGTCATTCAATGTGAGTCATTGTTGACTGAACCGGCGTAGCCCATCTGGGCACATCATGGGTCATCACCCACGCCGACAGTGAGACCGAGTCTACGACCAATCCAGGTGATGTCTCGATATCGCTACCCCGGGTCACTGCCCGTGTGCTGCCAGGAGACTGGATCCGAGACGCCGCGGTCGATATCAGGTTCAAGGTAGATCACCAGCTGGAGCTCATGCACGCACTCACGGGCTCTTCGCTCAGCGGCATCGATGGCCGCGGCGATCTGGTATGCGAAGTCCGCACCACTGACCGCCAGCTTGGCGCACACCAGCAGCTCCTCCGGCCCGAGGTGCAGCGTCCGCAGGTGGATGACTCGCTCCACGGCCGACTCCTGGTCGCCCTCGAGGGCGGCCTTGATAGCTCGCTGCTGCTCGATGCTCGCTGCTTCGCCCACTAGCAGGGACTTCATCTCGATGGACAGGACGATCGCGACGCACACCAAGAGGCTGCCGATAAGGGCTGTACCGACGGCGTCCCAGAACCCGTTGCCAGTGGCCAGGGTCAAGCTGACACCGAACAGCGCGAACACGAGACCGAGCAAGGCGGCGGAGTCCTCGAGCAGGATGACGGGCAGCTCCGGTGCCTTCGCGGTACGGATGAACGCCGTCCACGAGCGGTTGCCGCGGACCTGGTTGCTCTCAGTGACCGCCGTGTGGAAGGAGAAGCCCTCCAGCGCCATCGAGGCGATCAGGACCACGATCGGTACCCACCACCACCTGCCGGTGATCGGCTCGGGGTGCTGGAACTTGTGCCACGCCTGGTAGAGCGCAAAAAGCCCGCCGACGCTGAACAACACGATCGAGACGACGAACGCATAGACGTATCGCTCACGGCCGAAGCCGAAGGGGTGCTCTGGGGTGGCCGCGCGCCGGCTCCTCTTGCCACCGATCAGCAAAAGGATCTGGTTGCCGGAGTCGGCCGCCGAGTGCACCGACTCAGCAAGCATCGAGCTCGATCCGGTCAGCAGGAAGGCCAGAAACTTCGTGGCCGCGATCCCGATGTTAGCCAGCAGCGCCGCCACGATGGCCCTGGCCCCACCCTCGACGGACATGAGCGTCAGCCTAGTGCGGGCCCAGCTCGAGGCCGAGCAGTGCGTTCTCCACGACCTCGCCGAGGGCTGGGTGGATCCAGTACTGACCTCTCGCCACCTCGCTTGCGGTCTGCCCGAACGACATCCCCTGGATGAGCGGCTGGATCAGGTTGGATGCCTGGTAGCCCATGAGGTGCGCGCCGAGCAGCTCACCTGTGAGCGGGTCTGCGATCACCTTGCAGACCCCTGTGGTGTCCTCCATCGCCCAGCCGTATGCGGTGTCGCCATAGGCCTGCGACGTCGTGACGAAGCGACGCCCGCTGGCCTTGAGCTGCTCCTCGGTGAGCCCAACGGTGGCGATCTGTGGGGAGGTAAACACCGCTGAAGGGATATAGCGGTGGTCAAAACTTCTCAGGTCGTCGGGATGGGCCAGGTTGTGAGCAACGATCCGGGCCTCGTGGTTGGCAACGTGTTTGAGCTGGTGCGCGCTGGACACGTCGCCAAGAGCCCAGACACCCCCAACGTTGGTGCGCCCGTGGGCGTCCACGGTGACCCCACCGTCCTGGTGGGTGACGATCCCGGCGACGTCGAGACCGAGACTCGCCGTGTTGGGCACCCGCCCGGTGGCCACGAGAAGGACGTCGCCGCTCACCCGGCTGCCATCTGCGAAGTCGAGGCTGACCTCCCTCTCATTTCCGCTGACCTTGGTCAGTACGGCGTCCAGGCGGACGTCCCACTGCTGGCTGGCTACCGCGGTGAAGCGCTGTGAGATCTCGGTGTCGAGCTTGCGAAGCAGCGCGTTGCTGCGCGCGACGACCGTGACCTGACTGCCAAGAGAGGAGAAGACATGCGCGAACTCGGCTGCAATGAAACCTGACCCGAGAATGATCAGTCGCTTGGGCAGCTCATCCAGGCGCATCACGGTGTCCGAGGTGTGGAACGGCACGCCGGACTCGCTGACCGCGATCGGAACCGTCGGCACAGCGCCGGCAGCAATCACGATCTGTTCGGCGGTGATCTCAACGCCGGTGGGCTCGTGGTCGGCGTCGATCCTCAGGCGCCTGGGTCCGACGAAGGTGGCGTGGCCCAGGAACGCGGTCGTGTTCAGGCCATTGACGCGATAGTCCTTACCGCCCGCTGAGATCGGGTCGATCCGGCCGAAGATGCGGTTACGGATATCCAGCCAGCGAACGCCCCCCAGCGTGGCGTCTATGCCGTACCTGTCCGCGTGGGAGACGGTGTTGGCGACGTCGGCGGCGTAGACGAACATCTTGGTGGGGATGCAGCCAACGTTCAGGCAGGTGCCGCCGAAGCTGCCTGACTCAATGATCGCGACGCTCTTGTCATTGAAGTCGGGGGTAACCAGGGCGTTGCCCGAGCCGGTGCCGATGATTGCCAGGTCGAAGTGGGCCACAGACGAAGGCTAGCCGCTCGGGTCGCACGTCTGATGCGCTCACCCTGCATCCCGGTCACCCGCGGGTGCGATCCCGCAGGTCAGCGACGTGAGGGGACACTGCCGGGTCGAGGCCCAGGCCGATCGCCAGGTAGGTCGCGGCGAAGTCTGTCTGGGCGATTTGGCCGGCTAACCGCACCAACGGGTGGCCAGGCTCGGCTACCACGGTCGAGACCTTGACCCCGGCTTCGTAGGCCGTCTGCAGGACTGCGTCGGTCAGCGCCTCGGCGTCGGCCCGATCCTGGGTCAACGTCGCTGGAGGGGCATCGCGCAGCAGCAGCAGGCCCAGACGCGGCTGGGCCGGACCGTCAAGGAACGGATCCGCGAATATGTCTGGGGCTGACTCCCGCACGCCGACCCCTCGACCACCTCCCGCAGTGAAAGGTCCGTCGAAGCAGGCCACGATCTGGGACGCAGCATCAGGAAGCTCCCCTGAGGTGGCCGGAATCCGAGCTGTACGTGCCAGCATCGAGGCTGCCCGGCCGGCCGCCACGCCGTTGAGGGGTCCGTCACCAAGGACCACCGGAATCGTCTCGGCCAGCTGCAGCGCCAGGATCTTGGCCGGATTGACGAACGACTCCGACCGAGGACGGCATGCTTCGGCCTGCAGATCCAGCCGGTCAGCCGTATCGGACAGGACCGACGGCCCGGCCTCGATCAGGCCGAGCTCACCGGCGGCCAGGATGACGGGCGTCAGGAGCGACCACAAAGCAGTCCGGGACGAGGTGCGACCACGGCCCACATCGATGTGCACCCCTCGGGCGCGTGCACAGACATCTGCCAGCGGGGAGTCGGCGGCACCCACCGTCAGGATCGAGGTCCCACGTCGCGCGGCCTCAGCAGCCACCGCAAGCGGTCCCCGTGCCCGTCCCGAAAGGGATACGGCCACCACGAGATCCAGTGGCCCCACCCATCCGGGAAGGGGCAGGTTGCGCCGTACGGTGACGGGCACGGGAGATCCCGGCTCGGCCAAAAGCTGCAGCACGTCAGCGACGACTGCCGAGCCGCCCAACGACGCCACGAGCACTGACCGGGGACGCTCGCCGCCGGCCACGCGTTCGATGCCTGCCTCATGTGACAACGTCATGGCCTGCCGAACCTGCGCCCCAGCCGTCGCCAGCGCCATCAGTGTCAGGCAGGAGTCCCGTGCCGCAATGTAGTCAGGATCGTTCAGGAGTGCCTCATCGAGCAGGGGTGCCATCACATGACCCCCCGCGTCAGTCCGCGAGCAATCGGGATTCATCGACCAGCAGCACCGGGATGCCGTCGTCGATGCGATACGCCCGGCGGCAAGCCGTGTTGGTGCAGTGCAGCTCGGGGCCGGTCGGGCCGGAGCCGTCGGACAGTTTGGACCTGCACTGAGGGCAGCGCAGGATATCGCGGAGCCAGGGCTCAACCCGCGGAGCAGACGGATCGGCAGGGGCAGCAACATCAGCGGGCTGGGGCTCGTCGGTCAACCTCCTGCCGCGCACGATCGAAAGCACGTCATCGCGCACTCGCTGCATTGTCGGCTCATCTTTGGCCTCGACATTGAGCCGCAACAGGGGTTCGGTGTTGCTCGCTCGTAGGTTGAACCACCACATCGGGTCCCCCCTGTGGGTGACGGTCATTCCGTCCAGCTCGTCAAACTCGACATCCTGGCCTTCGTCCCGTCCCCACGCCTGAGCCCACGCCCGTACGTCAGCCGTGGCAGCTTGGACATCGGCCACGGTCGAGTTGATTTCACCGGAGGCGACGTACCTGCTGAATTCCGCGACAACCTCAGAGAGGGGACGCGGCTGCTCGCCCAGTGCAGCCAGGACATGCATGGCGGCCAACATCCCGGTGTCGGCGAACCAGAAGTCGCGGAAGTAGTAGTGGGCTGAGTGCTCGCCGCCGAAGACAGCCTGAACACGCGCCATCTCGCCCTTGATGAACGAATGCCCGACCCGGGTTCGGACGGCAGTCGCCCCGGCCTCACCGATGAGCTCTGGTACCGCCGCGGAGGAGATTACGTTGTAGACGATCGTCGCCTGCCGACCCGCAGCCCGTTCCTTGGCGACCTCGCGAGTCCCGACCAGCGCAGTGATCGCTGACGGACTGACCGGTTCACCCCGCTCATCAACCACGAAACAGCGATCGGCGTCGCCGTCGAAGGCAAGCCCGAGATCGGCCCCGTGGGAAATGACCGCTGCTTGAAGATCGCGCAGGTTCTCGGGGTTGAGCGGGTTGGCCTCGTGGTTGGGGAACGTCCCGTCCAGCTCGAAGTACAAAGGGATGACGGTCAAGGGCAGCGCGGCTTGGGTGCCCAGCACGGCGGGCACGGTATGACCACCCATGCCGTTGCCGGCATCGACGACCACGGTTAGCGGCCGTAGGTCGCCAAGGTCGACCAGGCCCCGCAGGAAGTGCGCATAGTCGGGCAGGACGTCCCGCTCAGTGATGGTTCCAACAGACCCATCCTGCGCCGGTTCGGCCGGCGCCTGGTCGGAGTCGAGCAGCGACTGGGCAAGATCACGGATCTGACCTAGCCCGGTGTCCTGGCCAACCGGACGCGCCCCGGAACGGCACAGCTTGATGCCGTTGTATGCCGCCGGGTTATGGCTGGCGGTGAACATCGCGCCGGGAACGTCCAGCGCCCCGCTCGCGTAGTACAGACCGTCGGTCGAGCACAGCCCGATAAATGTGACGTCCAGTCCATTAGCGGTGACTCCAGCTGCGAAGGACCGTGACAGGCCTGGTGACGACTGGCGCATGTCGTGTCCGACGACGACAGAGGTCGCACCGTCAGGGCGGGCGACCACCCGCGCGAACGCCGAGCCGATAGCGAAGGCGACGGCGTCGTTCAGCTGCTGCGGCACGAGGCCGCGCACGTCGTACGCCTTGATGAATTCAGACAGTCTGGGAGCGCTCACGCGCTAAAGCCTATCGATCACGCAGGATGCGTAGGTGACCGCGGCGCCCGGTCTCGACAGTCCTGTTCATCTCAGGCTCGGATCGCGCTCCCAATGCGGCAACAGCGCCGGAGGCCTGACGGGGCCGGCCAGCCTCCCTCACCGCGTCTGCCAGCGCCACCAGGTCGTCCGGGGTTGGGCCTGGGTCCACGTACTCCGTCAGGAGCCGGATGACGTCCCAGCCTCGCGGCACGGTCAGACCCTTGGCATGAACCACGCACAAGTCGTATGTGTGCGGTTCGGCATAGGTAGCCAGCGGCCCCAGCACAGCCGTCTGGTCGGAGTAGACGTAGGTCAGCGTCGCCATGGCACTACCAGAGCAGGCCGTTCGGGAACATTGCCGCGACAGACTCACGGATGGACCCTATTACTCAGCGCCGGCTTCTGGCACACACCACGCCGTAGACTGCGGTCATGACCTCCGCGAGCGGACCGCTTCGCCCTCGCCGCGATCGTCACGGCCGGGGCCAGCGTGGCCCCATGGCCTGGCCACCCGTGCCAGCGATGGCTACCCGAGCCGAACGGTTCGACCAGCTCGTCCTCGACGCCGCAGGCCGCATGGAGCACCACGCCGGCCCCGCGATGGGCGATCTGGAGTTCGCGGTCGAGGACGTACCGCCCAGCGATCCCGCCCCATGGGAATCCTCCGACGTACCTCTGGGCCGACTGTTTGCCGCCCAGGGCAAGATGCCGGCGCGTATCGTGGTCTACCGGCGACCGGTCGAGACCCGGACCACCGATGCCCGCGAGCTCGCCGCCCTGGTCAACGACGTTGTCGTCGAACAGGTGGCCTCACTGCTCGGTGTCGACCCGCGCGAGCTCGACGCGGGATACGACCCCGAAGACGGCAACGACGACTAAGGCCCCCTCTTGCCACGGCAGAAACCCACCTAGTCGCGAAGCTGGCGCAGCGATGAAGGGGCGGTAATCAGCGTCAGATCAGATAGTGACGTCAGGCTCAGCAGCTTCTCCCCCACGTGGTTGACCGACGTGGGAACCGCAGCCCGGACGATCCCAGCCCGGGGCGCGACCCACACCGATGAGGCTGCGCCCAACGCCAGCGTGAACACTGACTTGCTGCGATCGGGACACTGTCACCGGTGGAACCGGTGTCGGCAATGACCAGCCGGTTCAGGGGGCCCGTCTGCAGTGACAGCGCATCCAGGCACTCCTTCAGCCAGACCGCCCCGTGATGGGCGAGCAGGACTCCGGTCACGACGACCGGTCGCACAGCTTGCACGCTGGCGCTAGTCCTGTGCCCACGTGCGGACGGAGAAGACGTCACCGCGTCAGGGACAGCCCAGCGGAGCCACCGCAGGGACTAGATGACATCCTTTTTGAACTTGCGACGCTCCCGCTCGGAAAGTCCGCCCCAGATGCCGAACCGCTCATCGTGCTCCAGCGCATACTCCAAGCACTCGCCTCGCACATCGCAGCCCACGCAGACCTTCTTGGCATCGCGTGTGGAGCCACCCTTCTCAGGGAAGAACGCCTCCGGATCGGTCTGAGCGCACAAGGCGCGTTCCTGCCATGACAGTTCGTCCTCGGTGGTGTCGATCAGCTCGACGTTCATGATCAGTTGTAGTTCGTGCATGGCCCCTCCTCGACCCGAAAACAAGCGAGCGTTGACGTTGGACTGGGTTGACGTTCTGTACTGACCTGCCGGGGGTACCGGTTGAATGACAACAATGAAATTACACGCGTGTCGTCACGGGAAGTCAAGCCGTTCTCTGATAGTTCAGCGAAATGCCGGAGTCGCTCAAACGTTGCGGATCACAGGCAAGCCCCCTCCCGCCTCAAGGCGCACCCCTGAGCCGGTCCGGATCCGAGAGCCCAATCCCTGCCTGACAGACTGCGCTCATGCGCATCACCGCCCTCGCGGGCGGAGTGGGCGGAGCACGCTTCCTGCGTGGCCTGTGTGCCCACTTCGACCGCACGCCCACCCTGTCCGACGCCACAGTCACCGTGATCGGAAACACCGGTGACGACATCAACCTCTTCGGGCTGCGAGTATGCCCCGATCTGGACACCATCATGTACACCCTCGGTGGCGCCGTTCACGAGGAACAGGGTTGGGGACGCGCGGACGAGACCTACGCTGTCCAGGGCGAGCTGGCGGCATACGGGGCTCAACCGCAGTGGTTCGGCCTGGGCGACCGCGACTTCGGCACCCACATCGCCCGTAGCCAGTGGCTTGGTCAGGGGCTCTCATTGTCGGAGGTAACCGCTCGGCTGGGCGCCCGTTGGGGCCTGCCCGATCGTGGTGTGCGGCTCCTGCCGATGACCGACTCCCCGGTCGAGACCCATGTCATCATCGGCGGCCAGGGACAGAGCCCTCAACGAGCCATCCACTTCCAGGAGTGGTGGGTCCGAATGCGAGCCGCCGTCCCTGCGAAGAAGTTCGTCGCCGTAGGCATGGATCGTGCGGCCGCCGCACCGGGGGTGCTAGATGCCATCCGTGAAGCAGACATCATCCTGCTTCCGCCGAGCAACCCAGTGGTGTCCATCGGGATCATCCTGGGCGTGCCCGGCGTGCGTGATGCGTTGCGTGGCAGCGCTGCTCCTGTCGTGGGCGTATCTCCACTCATTGGCGGCGCCCCGGTCCGTGGCCATGCCGATGTCTGTCTGACGGCGATCGGCGTGAACTCCACAACACAGGCGGTGGCGGGCCTGTACGCCGACTTCCTGAACGGGTGGCTCATCGATGACGCGGATGCGCCAGCGGTCGGGTTCGGCTCCAGGCTCGAGGTGCTCGCCCGACCCCTCTGGATGAGGGACCTCGAAACCGCCGCCGACATCGCCGGCGCTGCGTTCAGTCTGGCCCTGAAACTGAGCAGGACCCAGCCCGTATGACGTCGTGCACTCCACCGGTGGCCCTCACCCCGCTGCTCGGGCTCCCAGAGGTCCGTGAGGGTGACAACGTTGCCGAAATCCTTCTCAAGGGGTTGCAGCGCAATGAGATCCAGCTGTTGGACGGTGACATTCTCGTCCTCTCCAGCAAGGTCATCTCCAAGGCCATGGGACTGCGAGCACCAGCCGGCGAGCAAGCCGAGGTGGTTCTATCCCAGACGGTACGGATCGTCGCGGAACGGAGGACACCGTCGGGGGTGACGCGCGTCGTAGAGTCAGTGGCGGGGCCAGTCATGACTGCGGCAGGCGTCGACGCTTCCAACACCGCCGACGAGTCGACTGTGCTGCTCCTGCCGGATGATCCCGATGCCGTCGCCGCACAGATCCGGGACGACGTGCAGACCGGTTGGCTGGCCCTTTCGGGCACCCATGTCGTGACGGGACTCATCCTCAGCGATACGGCCGGCCGGCCGTGGCGCAACGGTCAAACCGACCTTGCGTTGGGAGCCTGCGGCATCCAGGTTGTGGACGACCTGCGTGGTTCGACTGATACCAACGGGCGGATCCTCTCAGTAACCGAGCGGTGCATCGCCGACGAAATCGCCGCCGCGGCCGACCTGGTCAAGGGCAAAGCAACCAGATCGGA
>OBLW0100000355.1_pt1 | contig 39172 bp, 36 predicted proteins | sample 1520161 | NCBI WGS metagenome assembly OBLW01 (sample SAMEA3539309, study PRJEB22396) | soil metagenome | biome: tundra; feature: field; material: soil | place: USA | collected 2010-05 | depth 0.15 m
CTGGCCGCCGATTGAAACCACCGTCCCAAAGGCAGCAGCTCCAGCGAGCGGCGCGAACGCCACCGTCAGAACCGCCGCCAGAGCGGCCACCGCCGAGCAACCGTTTAGGCGCATAGAATACCTTCCGCCTTTTATTGGAATGCCGCACCCGCCCCGGAAGCAATGATTGAAATAGATAATAGGCCCCGGATTACCTAAGTTAGCCTTTGATTTGCGTAAAATGCGGAGGCCGGGCGGCGAGCATGAAGCGCCTTCTTACGCCCTTCCAGGGCTGGCGTATTTTCCGGACCGATTCCGCAGGGCTTACTTTACGCCCTGGGCTATTTTCCAGCGCCGGGGCTTAGCAGACTGACGGCTGCCTCAGTATTGCCGCACGGCCCCTGGCCGCGCCGGCATAAAGCGCAAAGGCTCCACGCGCTCGGGAGCCCGCTCCAGCACCAGCGACCGCAGACCGGGCATGGCGCCGGGACCTATCCGTTGGCCCTTTTCGCCGACCGGAAGCTGGCCCGTGGTCAGATTCTTGAGGCCGAACAGCGCCAGCTCGAACCGGTCCTTGACGCCGACCTTCTGGAAGAGGCGGGAAAGGTAGACCTTCACGGTGCCCTCGGAAATCGTCAACATGGTGGCGATCTCCTTGTTCTTCAAGCCTTGCGAGAGCAGGCTCACCAGTTGCCCCTCGCGCTGCGTCAGCGCCACACGGCGCGCGCACAGGAAGCTGTCCGTGAGGGCCTTCTCGAACCACAGTTCGCCCGCGTACACCTTTTGCAGGCACTTCACCTGAAGATCGGTAGGCAGGGTTTTGCGCAGAATTCCCCGCACCCCCAAACCCATGGCCTGGAAGGCCAGTTCGGTCGAAATCGTGTTGACCCAGAGCACGATCTTCGTGTGCGTCAGCGCGTGCTTCAGGTCGCTCAGGACGCCGAAGGTCACCTCGGCCGTCAAGTCCATGAGCACCAGGTCCGGAGCGCCCGTCGCCATCTGCAACTGTTCCATCATGCCGGCCACCGTTCCGCAGAAGGGCAGCAATTCGAATCCCTCGACTTGACGGAGCACCGATTCAAGGCCCTTCGACAGGACCGGTTCGTCGCTATAAAGAAGAATGCGCGGCATAGTCTCTCTCCACGGAAAGATTGCTCGAAAGATTGCTTCCGCCGCCCAAAACACCGGCGGGAATCAAAGCTTGGTACATAAAGAGGCGTTACTCCTAAATTTTCCTCTAATTTACTTTAGTTGTCAATATAAATTATCTGTATTTTTGGCTAATATCAAGAATATTCATTTATTATTCCTCGCATGGATCTCCGCCGCCCAACAAACGATAAAAAGGTGGTATTCCCCCGGTTGATGTTATCCAAACGCCCCCGTACGTTGGCTAATAACCTTAGGAAACAACGGCATATAGCCCATATGCGACATTGATATTCGCGAACGTCGGAGGTTAAATTACGTTTGTCAGAAATGGAAAATATCAACCGGCGAGAAAGCCCGCGCGTCGACATCAAGCTCCGCTGCCACGTGTTGGCGCCGGCGCTCTGGCTTCCGGGCGCGATGTACACCGAGAACATCAGCCGCGGCGGGATCCTGATTGCCTGGCTGGGAGAGAGCGCGCCGTTGTCGCCGCCCGTTGTGGGGCAAATTGTCACCGTCGAGGTCGAACTGCCTGCCAGCCACGGTTTCGGACCGAGGTGCATTCATTGCGAGGGGACCGTGGCGCGCATTATTTCCGAACCGGGCGGCGACTGCCCCCGTGTGGCTCTGCGCGTAAATTATATGGATTTTCGCTCGTTCCACGATCATATTCGCGCTTTTGAGGCTTTGCAGCCCGTCGTGAACGCCTGGATGGCTTGAACTGTGATGGACGTCAAACAATCGAAATTCGCCATTAAATTACTTCCGTCCATGGCGGATTTCGCATTTCTTATGCCCATTTTATTTTTATTCGGCCGCATGGATGGCGCCAAGTCGCTGCTCGACGATTGCGACGCGGGCTGGCACATTCGGACCGGCGAATGGATTCTCGCCAACCACCGTGCGCCCGTACGCGATCTCTTCTCCTTCTCGAAGCCGGGCCAAACCTGGTACGCGTGGGAGTGGCTGTCGGACGTGGCGTGGGCCTGGTTGACCGCGCACGGCGGCCTCGCGGCCCTGGTCCTGTTCTGCACGCTGCTGATTTCGGCCACCTTTGCGATGCTCTACCGGCTGGCGCGCAAGAAAGCCGGCCCCGTGGCCGCCCTGTTGCTGACGATGATGGCGGCGGCCGCTTCCGCGGTCCACTGGCTGGCCCGTCCGCACCTGTTCACGCTCTTTTTCGTGGTCCTCTTTTGTACCGTCCTGGAACGTGAAAGGGACGGCCGCCGGCGGGTTTGGGGCGTTTCATTTCTAATTATTCTTCCCGCCGCGACGGTCGTCTGGACCAATCTGCACGCCGGTTTCGTGGCCGGCATCGCGATTGTCGCGGCTTATGCCGCCGGAGAGTTGCTGAGGATGGCGTTCGCCCCCAGTTCCCAGGACCGGCTGGCGGCCTGGCGCGCTGCGCGCCGCTATCTGCTGGCCGGCCTGTTCTGCCTGGCGGCAAGCCTGGTCAACCCCTATACCTACCACCTGCACGTGCACGTGTTCCAGTACCTGCGCGATCCCTTCCAGTCGGAATTCATTAGCGAGTTTCTGTCGCTGAGCTTCCATCACCCGGTGGCCATTTTCTTCGAGGTCCTGCTGGTGGGCGCCGCGGCCACCGCGGTTGGGAACATCTCGCAACGGAACTTCATCGACCCGGTGCTCATGGCGCTGTGGGCGCACGGGGCGCTGCTGGCCGCGCGCAACATTCCCATCTTTGTAGTGGTGGCCGCGCCTCCCGTGGCGGCGGCTCTCGAGCGGTGGATCGAGTCTCTGCAGCTATCGAATAGCGCCGACTGGCTGTGCGCGGGGGCCAGGAAGTACATCGGCATCGCGGCCGAACTGGCCGATACGGACGGCATCGCGCGCTGGCATCCCGTCAGTGCGTTGGGCGCGCTGGCCGTGGCGGCGCTGTTGTTCGCGCCCCATCCGCCCACCAGGTTCCGCGCCGAATTCGATCCCAAGACCTTTCCGGCCGCGGCGGTCGAGAGGTTGCGCGCCGACCCCTCCGCCCGCATCTTCGCCTACGACCAATGGGGCGACTACCTGATTTACCGGCTCTACCCACGCACGCGGGTGTTCCTCGACGGGCGCAGCGATTACTATGGCGCCGAATTCGAAAAAGACGCCCTCGCCGTGGAACGCGTGAAGTACGACTGGGAAAAGACCCTCAGCCGCTTCGACATCGACACGATCTTATTGTCCCCGTCCGCGCCGCTCACCGGCGCATTAAAGGAATCGAGCCGCTGGCGCCTGGTCTACGACGATGGCGTCGCGGTGGTCTTCCGTTCCGCAAACGCGCCACGGGGCGCAACTCTTCCTGCCGGTCCAACGCCCGGCGGAGCAAGCCGTGATCGCGAGATCACGAAAACCGAGGCACGTGATCGAACGATCACGAAATACAACCGCAGCACAAGCTAATAGGAGCGATTACACATGACGTTTCTGCGAAATTTCTGGCAAGAAGATCAAGGGCAGGATCTTATCGAGTACACCCTGCTCATGGCATTTGTGGCGCTGGCTTCGGCGGCCCTGTTTATCGGCGCCGGCAGCCAGATCTCGGGCATCTGGACCAAGGCTTCTTCCAGCCTGGTCGCCGCCAACACCGGCAGCTAAACCCCCGGAAGGGCATGATGGGATTGGCCGTTGACCGTCATGCCCTTCAAGACCTTCGCCGCCGTCGCGCGGCGGGATGGACGGCCAAATGGAACAGGGTTCCTGGAATCCGGCGCCTTCTATCGTGGCGGTAACCGGGATGGAACATGAATAAAAGATTTCTCGGGGTTTTACTCTTCGCGTTTATCGTGGCGGCCTGCGGTGGCATGCTCACCTACCACCAGCTCGTCAGCCACGCGCCGGCGGCGGTCCGGGCCGCCCAGCCTACGGCCCGGATCGTCCTTGCCGCGCACGATCTCGACGCTGGCATGATACTGAGTGCGGACGACGTGAAGCTGGCCGACTGGCCCGGGGCCATACCCGATGGAGCGTCCTCCAAAGTGGAAGATTTCGTGGGCCGCGGCGTCATTACCGAAATCTACTCCAAGGAGCCGGTCAGCGAATCGCGTCTGGCTGGAAAGGGCGCCGGCGGCGGTCTGGCGTCTATGATCCCCGAAGGGATGCGCGCTTTTGCCGTGCACGTCAATGAGGTTGTGGGGTTGGCCGGATTCGTCACGGCGGGTATGCACGTCGATGTGGTCATCAACGGCATTCCGCCAGGCGGCAATCCCGCGGAGGGCGCGCACTCTCGCACCCTGCTGCAGAACATCGAGGTCATTTCGGCCGGACAGGACTTCAAGAAGGACGCCGAAGGCAAGCCCGTCGTCACGCAGGTGGTCAACCTGCTGGTCACGCCGGAACAAGCGGAAAAGCTCAGTTTGGCCACCAACCAGACCACCATCCAGCTCATCTTGCGGAATCCGCTCGACCGGCAGATGGCCGCGACGCCCGGCGCCGTCCTGGCTTCCCTTTACAACACGGGCGGCAAACCATCCGCAGTCCGCCGCACGGAGCCGCCACGGCCCGTGGCGCATGCGGTCGTGGCGCCCAAAAAGCCGGCGCCCTTCGTCATGGAAATCATCTCGGGGGCCCAGAAAACCGAGAAGCAATTCGCAGCCGAAGGGGGGGAACAATAGATGTCCGGCTACCGCCCATTGCGCGCGCTTCCTTTAATGGGGCGGACCGGAAGGCCCGCGTCGTTTGTGGGTCCATCGGCCTTTTTCGGCATCGTGGCCGCGGTTTTGTGCCTCGGCGCGCTTCCCGCCCAGCAGCCGTCGGCCTCCTCGCCCGATAGCGCCGAGAATTGGACCGTGACCGTCGGCAAGTCGCTGATGGTGGACAGCCCGCTCCCCGTCAAGCGGATCTCGGTCGCCGATGGCGCCTTGGCCGACGCGGTGGCGGTCGCTCCCAAGGAAGTGCTGATCAACGGCAAGGCGCCCGGCGAGACCTCGGTCATCGTATGGCAGGAAAATGGCGCCAGGCTGATCTACAACCTCACCGTGCGTGTGAGCCCGGCGAGAGTGGACGCCATCCGGCAGCAAATCGCCCTGGAATTCCCGGAAGACGACATTACCATCGCCTCCGATAATAACGGCGCCGTATTCGTGCGCGGCACGGTGAAAGACGTTACGGACGCGGCGCGCGTCGCCGCCATTGCCGCCACGCTGGGCAAGGTGGTCAACCTGCTGCACGTCGAAGTGCCGCCGGTAGAGGCTCAGATCGCGGTGAAGGTGCGGTTTTGCAACGTGGACCGCACGGTCAGCAGGAGCCTGTCGCTGGACTTGGCTTCGGGCGCGTTGAACCAGACAACCGCGATAGGCGTCGATCAGCCAATCAGCACTAACGGCGCTCAAACCTTCTCGCTTTCCGAAGCGGTCAACATTTTTCTCTTCCGCCACGACCTCAACCTGGGCGTCGCGCTGCAGGCGCTGGCCAGTAAGAACCTGCTGGAGATGCTGGCGGAGCCCACCGTGCCCGCCATCAACGGCAAGGCGGCCAGCTTCGTGGCCGGAGGCGAATTCCCCTTCCCCGTCGTGCAGCCGGGGTCGAACGGCAGCAGCAGCGTCATCACCATTGCGTGGCGGGAGTATGGCATCCGTCTGAATTTCCTCCCCTTGATCACCCCGCGCGGGACCATTCGCCTGCACGTGGCCCCGGAAGTGAGTTCGCTCGATTACACGCACGCCGTCAGCGTGGGGGGAACCACGGTCCCGGCCCTCTCCACGCGCAAGGTGCAGACCGAAATCGAACTGGAAAGCGGCCAGAGCTTTGTGATCGCCGGGCTGCTGGACAACCAGACCACCGAAAACCTGTCCAAGGTGCCGGGAATCGGCGATATCCCGATAATCGGCAAGCTATTCCAATCCAAGACGATTTCCCGCAGCAATAGCGAGTTGCTGGTGATCGTCACGCCCGAGATCGTGCGGCCCATCCCCGCGGGCCAGCCGGCGCCGGATCTGAACTTCCCGCAAACCTTCCTGCCCGATAACACCACCACGCCATTGCGTCATCCGGGCATGGATAAGACTGGTCCGGTCCCCGTGACGCCGCTTTCCAAGACCGTCCCGCTGGAACAATTGCTGCAGCCGGAGAAACAGGAGTACGCTGCGCCGGCCGCCACGCCCGCGGCCAACGCGCCCGCCCCTTCCACTTCCCAGGCGGCCCCTTCCGCGCCCGACGCCGGAGAAATCCAGAAATGAGCGGTCCAGCCGGAGGACAGGCATGTACCCGCTGACCATCGGGCTGGCGATCGAAGACCAGGGTCTGATGGAGCAGGCCCGGGCTTGTCTTGCCGAGACGCCCTTCCGCGTTACCGTCGAGCATGGCGGCCTCGGCGACATGGGCGGCTTCCTGGAACGCCTGGAACGCATGCGGCCGGACGTAATCCTGGTGGATATCAGCCATCGCAAGGAACCCCTGGAGGGGTTGGTTGCCAGCATCCGGGCCGCCACCGGCGATCCGATGATCATAGCCCTGAACACCTCCGCAGAATCCGACGCCATTCTCGCCTCCTTGCGGGCTGGAATCAACGAGTACTTATACCCGCCCCTGAACGACCCGCTCCGCAGGGCGCTTGAGAGGCGCTCCGCCGAACACAGCCGCCGCCGCGACGGCACAGCCAAAGGTGCGGGCAAGGCCTTCGCCTTCTTCTCCGCCAAAGGCGGATGCGGCGCCACCACCCTGGTCTGTCATGTGGCAGCGGAACTGGGACGGCAGGATCAAAAGGTGCTGCTGGCGGACCTCGATCTGGATGCCGGCATGATCGGGTTCATCACCAAAACCAAATCGGTCTACTCCATTCTCGACGCGGTCAACAACCTGCACCGCCTGGACGCTCATTATTGGAAGGCCCTGGTATCGAACGGAATTCCCGGCGTGGAGATCCTGGCGGCGCCGCTGACCCTGGCTTCCAAGCAACAAACCAAAGACGAGCAACTTCGTCAGGTTATCGCCTTCGCCAAGCCGCACTACGATTGGACCCTGGTGGACCTCGGCCGCAGCCTGAGCCGCACGGCCATGGTGGCCCTGGATGAAATCGACGAGGCCTGCCTGGTGGCCACGCTGGAAGTGCCCGCACTGCATCAGGCCAAGCAGATCATTCAGACGCTCCTCGACAGCGGATTCGGGAAGAACCGCATCCGCCTCATCTTGAACCGTTCGCCCAAGCGCTTGGACATCACCCCGGGAGATCTGGAGAAAATGCTCGCCGTTCCCATTTTCTGCACGATTGCGAACGACTATACCGAGCTGTATGAGGCCTATGCCGAAGGCCGCATGCTGGAGCGCGGATCGAATCTCGGCAAGCAAATTGCCAGGCTGGCTGCCAAGTTGTCCAACCTGCAAGAAGACAAAGGGCCCAAGAAGCGTGGGCTTTTCGGGTAACGGATCGAACGAACTATGCCTGCAATTGTGGAAAACACAGCAAGAGCCGGAGAGAACCGGGAAGGCGGATGGGTAAGCCGCCTTTTTGGCAGCGACGGATACACCCCGGAATACCAGGAGCTGAAATTCACGCTCCATCGCAAACTGCTCGACCGGATCAATCTGGAGGCGCTTTCCTCGATGGCCGGCGAGCGCGTGCGCGCCGAAATCCGCTCCGCGGTCGCCAAGCTTGTCGAGGAGGAGAAAACCCCGCTCAGCTTGTTGGAGAAGGACCGCGTGATCGAGGAGATCCTCGACGAAGTGTTCGGTCTCGGCCCTCTGGAGCCGCTCCTTCAGGACCCCACCGTCAGCGACATTCTAGTGACTACACCGCGTCTGGTCTACGTGGAGCGCGGCGGAAAACTGTACCGGACTCCGGTGGAGTTCAAGGACGACGCCCACCTGCTGCGCATCATTGAAAAGATCGTCTCGCGCGTGGGACGCCGCGTGGACGAATCCTCGCCCCTGGTGGATGCCCGCCTGCCGGACGGTTCGCGCGTCAATGCGGCCATTGCGCCCGTCGCCGTGGACGGCCCGCTGCTGTGCATCCGCCGCTTCGGCCGCCAGGCGATGAAGGGCGAGGACCTGGTCGGCAAGAAGTCTCTTACCACCGGCATGCTGGATCTGCTCAAGGCCTGCGTTAAGGCGCGCCTCAATATCCTGATCTCCGGCGGAACCGGCTCGGGCAAGACCACGCTGCTCAACGCGCTGTCTTCCTACATCCCCGAGGACGAGCGCATTGTGACCATCGAAGACGCGGCCGAATTGCGGCTCCAGCAGACCCACGTGGCGCGCATGGAGACGCGGCCCCCCAACGTGGAAGGCGTGGGCGCCATTCACATCCGCCAGTTGGTCATCAACGCCCTGCGTATGCGGCCCGACCGCATCATCGTCGGCGAGGTGCGCGCCGAGGAAGCCCTGGATATGCTGCAGGCCATGAACACCGGTCACGACGGCTCGCTCACCACCATCCACGCCAATTCGCCCCGCGACAGCCTGGGCCGCCTGGAAGTGATGGTCGGCATGGCCAATGCGAATATGGGCGTGCGCTCCATCCGGCAGCAGATCGCCTCGGCGGTCGACCTGTTCGTTCAAACCTCGCGTTTCAGCGATGGCACGCGGCGCATCACGCATATTACCGAAGTGACAGGAATGGAACAGGACACCATCTCGCTCCAGGACATCTTTCTGTTTGAGAAGACGGGAATCGGCGAATCGGGCAGAGTCGTGGGCCGCTTCCGCGCCTTGGGCGTTCGCCCCAAGTTTTGCGAGCGCCTGCAGGCATCCGGGATCACGCTGCCGATGCAGACCTTTCAGACCGTGGTGGAGGTCAGTTAATGTTTTCCGTCGTCCTCATTTCTTTCGTGGTCGTTTTCGCGCTGGTTCTCTGCACAGTGAGCGTGGGGATGAAGTTTTTCGCGACCAGGCGAAAGAGCCAGGTTACGGGCATGTTGAACACGGTCGCCGGCGAGCGCCAGATCACCGTCTCCAACCTGCTGAGAGAAGCGGACCCGGAGAAGCCCACCGGCATCAGGGCGCTGCTCTCGTCGCTCCAGTTCTCGCGCCATGCGCAGGTCAGGATTTCGGAAGCGGGCATGACTTGGACCGCGGGCCGTCTGATGGTGGCCATGGCCCTGATGGCCATGCCGGGGCTTTTGCTGGGTGGTATGTTTCCCCTCCTGCTGAACGGTCCGACTACCGCCCTGACGCTGTCGGTCATCGGCGCATCCTTGCCGTATTTCTACGTGAACCGGAAGCGGAAGAAACGGCTAAGCGCATTAGAGGACCAGCTTCCGGACGCGCTGGACTTTCTGGCCCGGTCCATGCGCGCCGGCCATGCGTTTACGATCAGCATGGAAATGTTGGGCCAGGAGCTCGAAGATCCGCTGGGCCAGGAGTTCCGCGGCCTCTTTAACGAACAAAACCTGGGGGCGCCGCTGGACATCGCGTTGCGCAATTTCGCCAGGCGCGTACCGCTGGTGGACGCGCGTTTCTTTACTACCTCCGTGCTGCTGCAAAAGCAAACCGGCGGCAACCTCGCCGAGATCCTCTCGCGTCTCGCTTACATTATTCGCGAGCGCTTTCGCCTGCGGGGCCAGGTGAAGGCCGCCAGCGCGCACGGGCGCCTCACCGCGACCATTCTGACTATCCTGCCCATCGCCACCATGGTGGCAATGCTGCTGGTTGCCCCCGGCTACATCCAGGGCATGGCCGCCGACCCCGTTGGCAAGAAACTCATCGCCGGGGCCATTGTGGCCCAGGCCTTGGGAAAGTTTTTCATCAACCGGATTATCGCCATCAAGGTGTGAACATGGAACACCCGCTGCTGCTGTCCATTTGCGCATTCCTGATGCTGCTGGTAGTCCTCACCGGCCTGTCATATCGCGTTTTCTACAAGCCCGGAAGGGTCCTCCGGCGGCTGGGCGGTCCGGTGATCGCGGATGCCGCCCTGCGTGACGCGATGGGAGACGCCGACGGGCCTGGCGGCAGCACCGTGGTCGCGGTGCTCAATCAGCTTGGCTCCAGGATGCCGAGCTCGGCTTCGGAAATCGCCCTGTTGCGCACGCAACTGCTTCGCGCCGGCTTCCGCTCCGAAACGGCCGCGCCGGTCTTCTTTGGCCTGAGAATAGTAGCCACTGCGGCCATGCTTGCGGTCAGTGTTTTGCTTGAGCCCAGGCTGCCTCCGAACCCGGCCCTCAGAATGGCGATGGTGGGCTTCGGCGCCGCCGCCGGGTGGATTCTGCCCCGGTTCCTGCTCGAGAAAAAGATGGCCAAACGGCAGGAGACTTTGCGGCTCTCGCTGGCCGATGCGTTGGACCTGCTGGTGGTCGCTATCGAGGCTGGTTTGGGATTGGATCAGGCCATGCAGTACGTGGCACACGAGCTCCAATGGAGCCATCCGGAATTGAGCGAGGAACTTTCCTTGGTGCAGCTCGAAATGCGCGCCGGAAAACGGCGGGCGGAGTCATTACACAACCTCGCCGAACGAACCGGCGAACCGGAAATCAAGAAGTTGGTGGCCATCCTCATACAGAACGACCGATTTGGCACGAGCATGGGTGAATCCCTGCGCAGCCATTCGGACTTCCTGCGCACCAGAAGGCGCCAGGACGCCGAGGAGCGGGCCGGCAAAGTCGGCGTGAAGCTGGTCTTTCCCATCTTCTTTTTCATTTTGCCGTCCATGATGGTGGTGGCGGCCGGCCCCGGGGTTCTCCAGCTTTTCACGAACCTATTCCCCATGATGAATAATGTCCGATAAAAAAGGAGTAAAACGACAATGACGAACATAGTGCTTCAGTACGGTATCTGGCTGGCCGCCGGTGCGGTTCTGATAGTCTTCCTGAAACGGCGTCGTTCCCGCAAGAGCGTCTAGCCGCGGATCCGGCCGCTTGGTTCGGTTTCGAAACCCTTGGCCGCGGCGCGCGGGCAAGGCGGCCGCCCTGCCCCCACCCGGCAACGGTGTAGGGGCCGGGCATGTCCGGGCCGCCGCTCTCGTTCGAGGCGGGAGCGGCTAAACCGGCCTCATATAACCGAAAGGAGAGACGATGAGCCTCGCACTACAAGGGAGCATCTGGTTGGCCGCGGGCGTGACGCTGGTCATGTTGTTGGCGCGCCGCCGCAAGCGGTTAACACTGCAATGACAATCGCAAGGTTGAAACGATAGCCCCGGCGCGTGTTTCGCCCGGAGGCGCAATGCCCGCCAGGGCGCGAGATCTTATGCCGACTATGCTGCTCAATCGGACGCAGAACCCGGATGGTGGATGGCCGTACGTCCGCGGCGCCTCGTGGACGGAGCCGACGGTCTACGCCCTCCTGGCGCTGCTGTCTGCCGGAGAAACCGAGGCTGCCGAGCGCGGCCTGCGCTGGCTTCGCGCCGCGCAGCGTTCCGACGGAGGCTGGCCGCCCCAAACGGGCGTCGACCACAGCGCCTGGGTCACGGCGCTGGCGGCCCTTGTGCCCGCCGAGCGTTTGGGCTTCGGAGCCCACGCGCGCGCTATCGAATGGCTGCTGCAAGCCAGCGGGGAGGAATTCACCTTGGCCTACCGCGTGCGTCAGTTCCTGCTGGGCAACGCCGTCCCCGATTTCGAATACGCGGGCTGGGCGTGGGCGCCGGACGCGGCCGCGTGGGTTGGACCGACTTCCCTGGCGATCCTCGCGCTGGAGAAGGAACACTCGCTTAGGCCCTCGGCTGCGATCCGTGGGCGGGTCGAATCCGCGCGGCAGTTCCTGCTAATCCGCATGTGCCAGGGAGGCGGATGGAACTATGGCAATCCGCGTGTATTTGGTAAGGATTTGCCGCCCTATCCCGAAACCACGGGAATGGCGCTCGCGGCCTTGCGTGGCGTTGGGTCGCCTAAGATCGGTCAGGCTATCGCCGTAGCTACGCGATTCCTGGCGGAATGCCGTGCCGCCGATCCTCTGAATTGGCTCCGGCTCGGCCTGATCGCTCACGGACGCCTGCCCGAGGGATACTGCCCGCCGGCGCGCGTGGAGCGCCGCACCATTCTGGAGACATCGCTCGACCTGCTGGTGTCCAGCGACGGGAATGCCGGAGGCCTGTTGGGGGCTTGAGCATGAGACGCGATTTCACAAACCTCACAAGACGCGAGTGGGTATCCGCCGCGGCCGGCGCGGCCGTGCTCGGCGGCTGCTCCAAGGTGCGCCCCATGGCGCCATCCTTGGTATCCATCGTGCGTGCGCCGGAATACGACGGAAGCATCTACCAGACCGTCCGCGAGGTGCTGGCGGCGCATCGGCTTGAGGTGCGCGGCCGAAACGTGCTGCTCAAGCCCAACCTCGTCGAATTCGAGCCGCAAAGCGCCATCAATACGCACCCCCTGCTGGTGCATGCGGTCTATGAAGGTTTCCGCGCGCTGGGCGCCGCCAGCGTCCGCATCGCCGAGGGGCCCGGCCACCGCCGCAACACGCTCGACCTGGCTGACGCGGCTGGGTACTTCCGGATCGTGCCGCGCTTCGAGGATGTCTTTGTGGATCTCAACCTGGACGACGTCAAGCCGGTGCGCCCCGCCCATCAGATCTCCGGACTCCGGAAGTGGTACCTGCCCCAGACGGCCCTCGGCGCCGATCTGCTGGTCTCCATTCCCAAGATGAAAACGCACCACTGGACAGGCGCTACGCTGTCCTTGAAGAACCTGTTCGGCGTGGTTCCCGGCGGCGTCTATGGGTGGCCCAAGAACCCTTTGCACTGGGCCGGAATCGAGGAGTGCATCACCGATTTGCACGGGTTGTTCCCGCGGCAATTCGCCCTCGTGGACGGGATCGTCGGAATGGAAGGGAACGGGCCCATCCAGGGCGTGCCCAAGCGGGTGGGTATCCTGGTGGCGGGCCGCGATCCCGTAGCTGTCGATGCGACCTGCTGCCGGATCATGGCCATCGATCCGTTGAAAATCCGCCATCTGTTCCTGTCGACGGGCCTGGAATCCCACATCCAGGAACACAACATCCGGCAAACCGGCGAAAGCATTGCCACTGTGGTTACGCCCTTCGAGTTGATCCCGGAGTACCGCCGGCTCCGCCTGGAGACCCAGAGCTGATGCCGCGACCATCCTTTTTCCGAAGCCGCCTGGCTTATCCGGCGCTCTCGCTGCTGTTGCTGGCGCCCTGCTACTGGCAGCCCCGCATTCAAGCCGGCGACCTCTCCAGCCACATCTACAACTCCTGGCTGGCGCAGTTGATCGAGAGCGGCCGCGCGCAAGGGCTGATCGTGGCGCCGCAAACCACCAACGTCCTGTTCGACCTGGTTCTGAGCGCCCTGTTCCGGCTCTTCGGAGCCGAGGCCGCGCAACGCATCGCCGTCTCCCTGGCCGCGCTGATCTTCATCTGGGGCGCTTTCGCCTTCACCACCGCCGTCTCCGGCCGCCGGCCGTGGAACGTGCTGCCTTCGATCGCGATGCTGGCCTACGGGTGGGTATTCCACATGGGCTTCTTCAACTTCTACATGGCGCTGGGAATGTGTTTCTGGGCGATGGCTCTTCTATGGAACCCGAAACCGTGGCGCGTGGGCGCCGCCGCGGCCATTCTGGCCCTGGCTTACCTGGCGCACGCCCTGCCCGTGGCGTGGTGTTTGTGCCTGCTCGCTTACCTCGCCGTGGTGCGCCGCCTGCCCGCCCATCGGCGCGCCTATGCCACCTTCGCGACGCTGGCGCTGATGGGCGCGGTTCACATTGCGGCGGCGCACGCGTTTTCGGGGCATTGGGACCCGACCCAGATTACGAAGATCACGGGCGCCGATCAGGTCTGCGTCTTCGGCGCCAAGTACGGTCTGGTGCTGGCGGGGCTGCTTCTGGTTTGGGGCGCGCTGTTCCTGAAGCTGATCCACCAGTGGGGCGCTTCACGCGTCTTCAGGAGCGCCCCCTTTCAGCTTTTCGTCGTGAGCGCCGGGGGCGTCCTGATCCTGCCCTCCGCCGTGCTGATTCCCGGGTTTCTGCATGCCTTGGTCTACCTTAGCGAGCGAATGTCCCTGGCAGTCGGCATCTGCGCGTGCGCGCTGTTGGCATCGGCCCGCCCGCGGGCTTTGGAGCGGCACGCCATGCTGGCGCTGGCTTGTGTTTTCTTCGCGTTTCTGTACGCGGATGAGCGCGCGTTGAACAAGTTCGAGGACCGCATGGCGGGCGCGGTGGCGCGCCTCCAGCCGGGACAGCGGGTGGTCAACCTGGTGGACAGCCCGGACGTGCGGGTCAACGCTCTCACGCACATGATCGACCGGGTCTGCGTGGGCCGCTGCTACAGCTTCGCCAACTACGAGCCTTCCACGCGGCAGTTCCGCGTACGCGCGACGGCGGTTAATCCCTTTGTGGTTCGAACATACTCCGATTCTTGGGCCTTGCAGACCGGCATCTACCTGGTAAAGCCCGCCGATCTGCCTATTTATGCGGTGGACTTGGACGGCTCCGGACAGGTGGTCGTCCGCGACTTGAAAGCGGGATCCTTATGTGGAAGTACTCATTGGAAGGTATTGCCAGATCTGATTCCAGCGAGCTGAGCGCTCCCGCAGAAGCCGGACGCCGCCACCCGCACCTGCAGCGCTACTTGGTGGATGCGGCCTTGTTGCTGGGGTTCCTTCTGACCTCGTCGTGGCTGATCTGCCGGTGACGTTCCGGCGGCCCTCTGGCTCAGAGCCCGATGCGCCCCTGCGCGGACAGGATCACGATCAGGTTCCAAACCACCAGCCCGCCATACCAGTATGTGGCCCAGCGAATCAAGCGGTACTTTTTGCGGTAGACGCAGATAGCGCCAAGCAATAGCGCGATCAGCTTCGAGGCCGCTACTCCCGCCACCGGCCCGGCGTGCATCAGCATCCGTATGATCGGGCTGGCTTCCGACGCACCCAGCCTAAAGCCGATCAGGGTGGTGATGAAGTCGAGAATTTGTAAGTAAACGAAGGCTTGAGCGATGGCCACTGATTTCTCCTAAATGCTTCTATCGGCGCTACCTGGAAACAATTGTAGTGGCAAAACAACAAAATAAATCGGCTCCGTCGTACCGTCCGTACTGAATAGATGGTCTCGGGCTAGTACAAGTCGCCGTTATTGGGGAACTTTAGTCCTGTATCCTTTTTCGGGGGTACTATGGTTCTATGGCCAAAGCTATGTTCGACGTGGCGTGCCCGTGCTGCCAGGCGATTCTGAAAGTGGACCCCGAAACGTGCTCGGTGATCGCGCACACCGTTCCCGAGAAGCCTAGGCCGATTGAAGATCTGGCGGCGGAAGTCGCCAAGTTGAAGGGCGCCGGGGCGCGCCGCGAAGAGGTATTCCAGAAGCAGTTCGATGCCGAGAAGACCCACGGCAAGGTGTTGGAGAAGAAGTTCGACGAGCTCTTCAAGCGCGCCAAGGAGAACCCCGACCTGACGGCCCCGTTACGGGACATCGATTTGGATTAGGTCGAATCAGAGATTCTTCGCGGCGAAGCGGCACATGGCGAGGCCGTCGATCAGGTTGAAGGGGTACTGGCCGGTGGTGTAATGGCCGCAAGGCAGCGTGAAGACCTTGTGCGGCAGCTTGAGCGCGCGAAAACTCTCCAGAACCTGCTTCGAATAGACCGGGCGGAAGGTCGTGTCGTAGCGCGCCCAGATCAGGAGGCTGCGCATATCGCGGCCCTGGAGCCGGGTGAGATAAGAGGCCGGGCTGATCACGGACCAATAGCGCCGCAATTCGTCCTGGCTCACATGGCCGGCGAACCCTTTGCGCACGTTTTGAGTGGAGAGCCCCGTCCAAACTACGTCCGAGAAGTACATGGAGACGTGATTGAAGATTCCCGTGCGCACCCGCGCATCGTGGGCGGCCGCGATGAAAGCGATGCACGAGCCCAGGCTGGTCCCCAGGATGCCGATTCGCGAGTAGCCGCGCTGTTCCAGCCAGTCCAGGCACGCCCGCGCATCGATGACGGATTGGCGGCAGGCGTGGATGGTGCGGCCGACGTTGGCGGAGCAGTGGTAGTCGGCTCGCTGGAGGCCGGCCGGCATGCGCTCGGCGTGGTACGCCATGGTCATGCGCAGAGCGCTGACGCCGAAGCGGCTCAGCAGCTTCGCCAGGCCAACGTGACCATGCGCGTCCGAATTCCATTGCGGCAACACCACCAGGGCCCGTCCGCGGTCGTTCGGAGCGGGGAACCAGCGCGCATGGACTGTGTCGTTTTCGGGATCGAGCGAGGGGGCCGGGCTGGTGAAGGTCAGGCGGCCGTCCTGCAAACGATAATCGCGCGCCGGAGCGTAGGAAAAAAAACGGTCCGAGTCTTCCAGGGCTTCGGTCGCGTAAGCCAGCACGCGGCTGGCGGAGTCGCCATTCGAATCCAGCGGAAAGGAGGGAAACCCGATAGCGTGAAGCCACTCGACCCCCCAATCGAACGGACGCACGACACGGTTGGTATCGCGTGTAGCAAGATTTCGCTCCCATCGGTCCATCCAACGTGTGTAGAGTCCCCGCATGTGGTGAGAATCTTCAGTTTAACGAAAAAAGGCGGAGCACCCATCGTAAACTGGTGATTCATGGCTTACGAGGGACACTACGTCGTGACGGGCGGCGCCGGTTTCATCGGCTCCGCCCTCGTGCGCAGGCTGCTGCGCGAGGGGGCCGGCCGCATCGTTGTCGTCGACAACCTGTTGACCGGGCGTGAATCGAACCTGGAGGAGGTGCGCGACCGCATCGATTTCCAGCGGGCGGACATACGGAATTACGAAGAAATTGCCGTACTGATCCGGGGCGCGGCGGTGGTGTTCCACGAAGCCGCCATCCCGTCGGTGCCGCGATCGATTGACGATCCCGTTCCGTCCCACGAGGCAAATATCGACGGAACGTTTAACGTGCTGCGGGCGGCTCACGAGGGTCGCGCGGGCCGGGTAGTTTATGCGGCCTCGTCGTCGGCTTATGGAGACACCGAGGTGCTGCCTAAGGTGGAGGACATGACGCCGCATCCGAAATCCCCCTACGCGCTGCAAAAACTGGTGGGGGAGTACTATTGCGGCATCTTCACCGGGGTGTACGGCCTGGAAACGGTGGCGCTGCGGTATTTCAACGTCTACGGCCCCCGGCAGGACCCCTCCAGCCCCTATTCGGGGGTGCTGTCGTTGTTCATGAAAGCGGTGCTGGAGCGGCGGTCCCCGACGATCTTCGGCGATGGCGAGCAGTCGCGCGACTTCACATACGTCGAAGACGTGGCGGAGCTGAATCTCAAGGCCGCCCGCGCTCCAGGCGCTTCCGGAAAAGTCTATAACGGGGGCGACGGGGGACGGATCACGCTGAACCAGGCATGGGAAATGCTACAGGAAATCGAAGGCGTGAGGATCCCTGCCCGCTATGGTCCTCCGCGGGCTGGCGACGTTCACGACTCGCAAGCCGATACGGCTGCCGCCACGCGCGATCTGGGGCATATCCCGCAGTTCTCCTTTGAACGGGGCATGCGCGAGACGTTGGAGTGGTATAGACGGGAGTGCCTTGCCCCTGGCGCCTGAATTGCAACAGTAGGCGTCAATGTCGCGATTTTCAACGGCTTCCGGCCGTGAAGGTGTGTCTCCAGCCACTAAGCTGGGGGATACGACGCTAGCTCCGGTCCTGCGCGCCCATGCATTCACAAGCGGGCTCACCGATCCCCAGGTGGATGCTTTGGCGGCGCTGGCCACCCAAGTTACCTTCGAGGAGAACCAGGTGGTGCTGGAATGCGGCGAACGCTCGACTTCCTTTTATCTTCTGGTGGAGGGCAGCGTCGCGGTCGAATTGCGCACCCCGCGTTATGCGGTCTGCGTGCAGGCGCTCGGACCGGGCCAGGTATTCGGATGGTCGGCGTTTCTTGACGACACGGATACGGTATTCCAGGTGCGTTCGCGCGAGCGTAGCGCGGCGCTGCGGCTGGACGGGGCGGCCCTCAATGCTGCGTTTCACACCGATTCCCAGCTCGGCGTCGAGATTCTTCGGCGCACGCTGCAAGTAGTCGCCGGCCGCGTGAAAGCTACGGAGCTGCGCTTCGCCGAAATGTGTGGCGTGAAGGCGTAGCGGCGCCCGCCAGCCGGATGCGATAATCGTTCCGATCGGACCAGTAGGAAAGCAGGGCGCGGAATGGACAAGACGGAGGCACGCTCTCAACGGGGGTCCACAAACCGTCGGCGTCGTGCGCTCCAGAAAGCTCCGCAACCGCGTCTTACGTACAAGGCGCCTCAAGGGAGCTTGACCCGGTTCTTTGCGGATTCGCCACTGGTCGATTCAGGTATTCGACTGGAGCGAGACCGCGATTTCGGAAGAGCAGTATCGTTGTGAACGGTTCCTGCTCGCCGTCAACGTCCTTTCCGAGTTGATCCCCTCCCGCGCTTTCGGGTTACTGTGAATGCGTGGACGTTTACGGCGCCATTGAGGCGGGCGGGACCAAGTTCGTTTGCGGCGCGGGAACCGGTCCGGAGGATTTGCTTCTCGAATCGTTCCCTACGGAATCGCCGGAGGCCACCGTGGAGCGGGTGGTGCGGTTCTTTCGCGGGCTGGCAGTCCGGCCGAAGGCGATCGGCATCGGATCGTTCGGTCCCGTGGACCTCGACCGCGCTTCTCCCACCTTCGGTTTCATCACTTCGACGCCCAAATCGGACTGGCGCCAATTCGACCTGGCCGGCGCCGTCGGCCGGGGGCTCGATTTGCCCGTGGCCTTCGACACCGACGTCAACGCGGCGGCGCTGGGCGAGGCGCGTTGGGGCGCGGCGCGCGGGCTAACGGACTTCCTGTACGTCACGGTGGGCACGGGCATCGGCGGGGGGGCGGTGACGCATGGCCAAGTGGTGCATGGGCTGGTACACCCCGAGATGGGGCACATCCGGATACCGCACAACCGCGCCGAAGACCCGTATCCGGGCGGCTGTCCTTACCACGGCGATTGCCTGGAAGGCTTGGCATCCGGCCCCGCCATGCAGGCGCGTTGGGGAAAGCCGGCGGAGAGCCTGCCGGAGGGGCATCCGGCCTGGGAGTTGGAAGCGCGCTATCTGGCGCTCGGCCTGGCGACGTGGGTGTGCACGCTTTCGCCGCGGCGGATCGTCCTGGGCGGCGGCGTCATGCGGAACGAGCGGCTGTTCCCGGCGATCCGTGCGGAGCTGGGCCGGCTGCTCAATGGCTACGTGCAGGCGAGGGCGCTACTCGACGAGATGGATTCGTACGTCGTGCCGCCTCAGCTTGGGGCGCGGGCCGGCGTGCTGGGGGCGCTGGCGCTGGCGCAGGCTTAAGCTTCACGGGACATCTAACGGACGCGATCCTCTCCGCTCATCGAGGAAAGGAGATTCAGCACGCGATCGGGCGAACCCACAAACAGGTTCACGGGAGGCTGGCGGTACTTCATCATCTGCCGGTAAATGAAATCTTCCTGGCTGGAGTTGATTCCCCAACCGGCCAGGTATTGAAGCCGCAGGTCGCCATCGTGGTTGATTTCGGCCCCCGCCAGCCACGGGCCCAGGTCGGATTTCTGGCCGGAGTAGCCGGAGAACAGGTCGTATGCCGAATTGACGGAGATTTCGCGCAGCGATTGCGCCACGGGAGCGTAATCCGGGCGCTCCATGCGCGCCTGCACTTCGCCCAGATCGATTTTGAGCGGGCCGTTCTGGCCCAGGAAAACCATGTCGTAGCCCCGGCCGTCGATGGTGTTGGCCCAAATGGTCCCATAGGGGAACGCTTCGAAGAAGGTCGCGATTTCGCTCCTCACCGTCCGTTCGTCGCTCTCGTACAGCGGCACATAGAGGGAGAACATTCCGCCGGGATTCAAGTGCCGCTTGACCGCCTCGAAGTACTCCTCGGAGTACAGGCCGGCAGTACCCTTGACGAAGACGTCGAGCGGGTCGGAGGCGATGATGTCGAACATCTCGGTGGTGGTCATCAGATAGTGGCGCGCGTCGTCGTAAACCATGTGGGTGCGCGGGTTGTGGAGAACGTCATAGTCCTGCGCGGCGAAATAGCGCGTGGAAGTGGGAGGGATGATCGGCTCGATTTCACAGACCGTGATCTTCCGGATGCCGGGGTAGGTGGTAAACGTACCCGCGGAGACTCCCGCGCCGAATCCGATTCCCAGGACCGACAGGGGATTGGGGTGCAGCATGGCCGGCAGGTGGCCGACGGTCCGCTGCAGCTTCATATCGTAGGGCTCGGTGGTGGCCTCCACGTGGCCGTTCACGTCCACTTCCCAGGCGCCGTCGGGCCACTGGGAAATGGCCACCGAGGAATTCCTGCCCTCGGCCGTATAAACCACGGTCCCGGTGGACGTGGCCATTTTGCGGCCGTAGGCGATGAGCTTGCCGGGGACCGCGTCGACGCTCCAGGCGAGCAGGCCGGCCATCAGCATGGCAGCGGCCATCAGCGGCGCGCCGATTTTCGAACGGCGCTCGTTGAAGTATGGGGTCAGCGCGAACATGCCGCTAATCGCCGAGACGATGAGAATGCCTCGCATGGTCTGCTGGGTGCCGATCCAGGGGACCAGCACCAGGCTGGCGGCCAGCGCTCCCACGATGGCGCCCAGAGTGTTGGCCGCGTAAACGCCGCCGACCACGCGGCCGGGGTCCTCGCCGGGCCTCGCGGCGGCGGCGCAGGCCAGCGGAAAACTGGCGCCCCATAAGAGCGTGGGCGGCAGGATAGCCCACAGGCAACGCACCATATCGAGCTGGAAAATATGCCACGGACTGATGGTCAGCAGGGGGTTGATGGGCCAATACGGCAGCGAGTCGGCGACGATCCAGGCGGTCCATGCAATGCCCGCGGCGAGGAGGACTTGGCACCAGCCGAGCGCCGCCCGCGGAGAGGTAACCCGCAGCAGCCATGACCCGCAGAGGCTGCCGATGGCCAGCCCGATCAGGAAAACCGCCAGGATCACGGAGAAGACGTAGACCGTGGCGCCCAGCAGCATTCCCATCAGGCGGGTCCAGACCACCTCGGCGGCCAGCGCGCCGGCGCCGGAGAGCGCGATGGTCACGTAGATGGTCCAACGGCTCCCGTCATCGGCCGGTTCTTCGGCCTGGGTGGGCGGCACGGCGGGGGGAGCGCCCTCATCGGACCGCGCCGGCGTTCGCGCAGCCAGCCAAAGGCTGACCCCGGCCACAGCCAGGTTGATGGCCACCGCCACGAACGTGCCCATGGCCATGTTATAGATTCGCAGGATGTAGAAGCCCGCCAGCAGGCACCCGAATACGGCCCCGGCGGTATTCCCGCCGTACAAGAGGCCCCACCACGAAGCGCCCCTGGGCGTGGATTCGGTCCAGCGCACGATGGCCGGCAACGAAGCTCCCATCAGCACCGTGGGCGGCAGCAGACAGATCACGCAGAAGAAGCCCCGTAGCAGCATGCCCGGCAGACCGTAAGCCGCTCCGGCCACGTACACGCGGTTGACAAGGGGAATGGCGCCCAGCACCACCAGTCCCAGGACGGCGATTCCCGCCTCCAGCGCGGCGTAGACCAGAAGCGGATGCCGGCGCAAGCGCAACCGCGGCAAACCCAGGCTTCCCAGGCACAGGCCGCCCATATAGGTAGCCAGCAGCACTCCCAGCGACACGGCGGTGGAACCAATGGCCAGTTGCAGCAACTGGAACCATACGATCTCATAGATCAGCGCGGAACAGCCGCTGCCGGCGAACAGCAAGATGAGCAAAGGCAGGTAGCGGGGCGCGCCGGCGCCGGCGGGTTGGATCTCCGATCGTTCCATTTGGGAAACCTCATCATACTACCCTTCGCTCCGAACCCGGATTGCCCTAATGCGGCGGCTGTTACACTGAATCGGGAGCGTATCTCATCCGGTGGTGGGCTTGGTCTTCAAAACCACTGGGCGGTCCGAAAAGGCCGCCGATCGGTTCGACTCCGATACGTTCCCGCCACGGAAGTCGAAACCTTCGGGGTTCGGCGGGCGTTTAATGATTAGGGCCGTCCGGTCCGGAGGTAATGCGCGTATAATGGGTGTAATTTAGGAGTCTCGGTCCATGAAACGTCTGTGCATCGTGCCCGTGACATTGTTGGCCGCACTCGGCCTGTTGATTTCCGTCATACCCGCCGCTGGCCAGGATGCTCCGGCTGCGGACAAAAACGCTCCGGCAGCGGACAAGGCCGCTCCCGCGCCGGACGCGGACAAGACGACCGCCCCGGCGGCCGATCAGGACGTTCCGCCGGTGGCCACCAATCTCACGCCCGAACAGCAGAAGGCGTTGGACAAGCAGGCCGCTGCCAAGGAGAAGAAAGAGGCTGCGGCACAGGCGGTTACGGACAAGAAAAAGGCCAGGAATTCGAAGAACGATACGGACGCGATCGGCTCCCGCGACGTCGATAAGGGCAGCGTTAATTTCTACTCGCTGGAGAAGGAAATCGCGATGGGGAAGCAGTTGGCGCAGGAAGTGGAGCGCCAAGCCAAGATCATCGACGACCCCATCATCGCCGAGTACGTGAATCGCGTCGGCCAGAACCTGGTGCGGAACTCGGACGCGAAGGTGCCCTTCACCATTAAGGTCGTGGACTCGGAAGAAATCAACGCTTTCGCGCTGCCGGGCGGGTTCTTTTTCGTCAATTCCGGCATTCTCCTGAATGCCGACAACGAAGCGGAAATGGCCGGCGTGATGGCGCACGAGATCGCCCACGTGGCGGCGCGGCATGGTACCAGACAGGCAAGCCGCGGCGAGTTAGCGCAAATCATGACCATTCCCCTCTGGATGCTGGGTGGATGGACCGGGTATGCCATCCGGCAGGGCATGAGCATTGCCATTCCGATGGGCTTTTTGCAGTTCACCAAGGGATTTGAGAAGGAAGCCGATTATCTAGGGTTGCAGTACATGTACAAGGCGGGTTACGACCCGACGGCCTTCGTGGACTTCTTCGAGAAGATCCAAACCTTGGAGAAGAAGAAGCCGGGCACCATGTCCAAGGTCTTTTCCTCGCATCCTCCGACCGACGACCGTATCAAGTCCGCCCAGTTGGAGATCGACAAGATCCTCGTGGCCAAGCCGGAATACGTGCTGAACACCTCCGAATTCAACGATGTGAAGGGCCGTCTGGAGATGCTCCACAACCGCCGCAAGGTGGCTGCGCCGACCGATCCAAGCCGGCCGGTACTGCGCCGCTCCACGGGGAACACGAACGCTTCGCCAGACGCCGGTTCAACCGACTCTACAACCACGGATGACGGCCGGCCCACTCTGAAGCGCCGCGACCAGTAGTGTTGGAGCAACAACCGCTCTCTTACGTTCGCGGCTCGGAAGAGGCGAGGCGGAACGCATCGATCTCGGCGATTTCTTCCGCACTTAACCGGAATTCCAGCGCGCCAATGACGCCCCGTGCCTGCGCGGCGGAACGCATCCCCACGATGGCCGCCGTGATGGCCGGATTCCGCAGCACCCAGGCGATGGCTACCTCACCGGCCGTTCGGCTGTGGCGCGCGCCGATACGCTTCATCAACTCGGCCAGTTCCAGGTTTCTGGAAAGCTGCGGTTCGAGGAAGCTTAGCGCCTTACGCCGGAAATCGTCCTGGGGGAAGGCGGCCACGCGTTCCTTGGTCATGGCGCCCGTCAGCAGGCCGGATTTCATGGGGGAATACGCAATAGCACCGATGCCGTGCCGCAGGCAGTAGGGCAGAGCCTCGGCTTCCACTTCCGGCGATATTGCCGAGTAGGGCGGCTGCAGCGAAGTCACCGGCGCGATCTTGCGGCAGCGCTCCAACTGGGCGGCGTTGAAATTGCAAACGCCGATCCAGCGCACCTTGCCTTCCTCTTTCAGCTTGGCCAGGGTGGTCCAGCCCTCTTCGAGATCGGCATCCGGCTCCGCCCAGTGAATCTGGTACAAATCGATGGCGTCAACGCGCAGCCGGCGCAGGCTGTCCTCACATTCGCGGCGAACGGATTCGGCCTTGAGCGACCCGCTGATTTGGCGCTGCTGGTTCCAGACGCGCTCGCACTTGGTGAACACGTAGGGCCGATTGGAGCGCCCCGCCAAGGCCCGCGCCACCACTTCTTCGGAATGCCCCAGGCCGTACACGGCCGCCGTATCGATCCAATTCACGCCGGCGTCGAGGGCCGCGTGAATGGCCGCGATGGATTCGTCGTCATCCTGGGGCCCCCAGGAGAAAGCCCAACCGCCTCCACCCATGGCCCAAGCGCCGATGCCGATCGGCGTCAATTCCATGTCGCTGTTCCCGAGCCGTTTCTTGTCCATATTCTATACAATAGCCAAGGCCGGATTCCTCCGGCAAGAACCGCGGGCATTTATAATATTCCCGAAGCCATGGACACCATCACTGCCGCCGAGCGCACCGCTATCATGCGCCGCGTCCGGGGCAAGGACACCGGACCCGAGATGGCGGTGCGCCGCATGGTCCACCGTATGGGCTTCCGCTACGGCCTGCATCGAGCCGATCTGCCTGGCAATCCGGACCTGGTTTTTCCGTGCCGCGGCAAGGTGCTTTTCGTCCACGGCTGTTTCTGGCACGGGCATAGCTGCCGGGCTGGCCGGAACCGTCCCAGTTCCAACCGGGGCTACTGGATTCCCAAGTTGGACCGCAACCAAGCCAGAGACGCGGCCAACCGGCGCCGTCTGCGCGCGTTGGGTTGGGAGGTGCTGACGGTTTGGGAGTGCCAGTTGAAGGCGCCGGAGAGGCTGCGGCAGCGAATCGCCAGGTTCCTGGAAACAGGGTCCCGGGGCCGGGGGCCAGGGGCCGGATAGCGCGCCTACAGCATGGAATCTAAAGCGGCGGCAACTACGCGCCGCCGACGGAGCTGCCGATCCCGGCGGTGGATAGCGTGTTCAGAATGATGTTCATCGGATTCAGCGCGTCGCTCGAGGCGCCGTTTGACTGCAGGCCCGTCAGGAGTTGACTGAGGCTCTGGCTGGCGCTGTTGGTGGCGCTGTCCGAGCTCGCCGCCGGGGCGGCGTGAGCGTGATGATGATGATGATGGCCGCTGGCCGCCTGCGCCAAGTCCTGGAAGTTGGGGAGTTGGCCGCTGGTCGAGGCGTTCTGGAAGTCGGTCGCAAGCTGGTTGAGCTGGCTCGCCGCCGCCGTGTTGCCGCTTGCCTGGGCCGTTTGGGCGGCGCTTTGCAAGTTGGTGGCAATCTGCGCGGTGACCTGCTGGTACTTAGTAGGATCCGATTGTTGAAGTTGTTGGAGTTCGCTCGTAATTTGGGCGAACGGTGAAAGTTGGGTGTTATCCGCCTGTAGCGCGGTGGACGGCGCGCTGGAGCCTTGAGTTTTTTGGGCTGTGCCCGTCAAGCCGGAGCTCTGGAGAACGGAGTTGAGAACCGACTGTAAATAGCTGGTGGAAAGACTTGCTATGGAACCCATGACTCGCTCATTGGCATTTTTGTCTCCGTTTTGCGAATGCCCTTCGCTGTTGAAAATGCAGGGCCGGGTATGTCCGTCAGACCGCCAATATCTTGACGCCACGGCGAGTTCTTGCCATGGGGATACAATGTAGGCAATGAAACGCGGCCTTGCGCAGGTGGGCGTCGCACTGGGGGCGCTGTTGTTGATCGCCATCGCGGGGCTGGCCCAACGCGGGCGGTTTGGGGGAAACGGCGGATTCGGGGGAAGGTTCGGGGGCATCCAGGGGCCGCCGGACGACGAGCCCACCATGCCCGTGCGCGATGCCGAGTTCCACTTCATTCGCCTCGAGTACACCGACCTTCCCCAGTTCCACCGTGGGTTCGGATACGCGTCTCGGATGGGATCGGGATCGGGCTGGTGGATTGTGGATTGGCCCGCCGCGGACAATCACTTCACCACCGGCGTGCAGCGCCTGACCCGAATCGATGTAGGCGACCCTCGCCATTTTCGACTCACCGACCCCCACCTGTTCGACTACCCCTGGATCTATGCGACGCAGACGGGATGGTGGGACCTCAGCGACGAAGAGACGGCGCGGCTTCGGGAATACCTGTTGCGGGGCGGTTACCTGGTGGTGGACGATTTTTGGAGCACGGACCCCTACCAGTGGGAAGTTTTCCGCCAGACCATGAACCGGGTCCTCCCGAACCACCCCATCACGGACATCGCCGAGTCGGATCCGGTGATGCACGTTCTCTATGACATCCAGGATAAGGACAAGACGTGGATCCCCGGTTCCCGCCATCTTCGCCGCGGCCCGGACGGAACGGTTCAGGTGGTTCAGCCGGCGGGCACGGAACCGGCCTGGCGGGCCATCGATGACGATAGAGGCTACATGGTGGTCGCCGTTAATTTCAATACAGACATTGGCGATGCCTGGGAGTTCGCCGACATCCCGTACTACCCGGCGGCGATGACCATGCTGGCCTATCGTTACGGCATCAATTACATTGTCTATTCGATGACTCACTAATGCGTTCTCCCAATCGAAGCGATCTCAACCGTCGCCGGTTCATCCAGGCCGCGGGCGCAGCGGCGTCGCTGGACAGCGCCGGTGGCGCGGCGCGGGGCGTATCCATCGCGATCGATCCGGCGGATACCGTGGCGGCGGCTGGGCCGGCGCGGTGGGCGGCGAAGGAGTTGGAGGACGCGCTGGCAGCCCGTGGCGTTGGTGTGCGCTACTGCGAGCGAGCGGCGCAGGCGCCGGCGGGCAACCTCTGCGTGCTGGCGGCGGGGCTTTCATCTTCCGTGGCTGGCGCGATCTTGAGGGCCGCGGGCGTGCGCGCCGCGGCGGCGCCGGAATCGCTTGCAGTGGCGCCGGGCAAAGTGGCCGGCCGAGTTGTGCTACTGGCCTGCGGCGGCGATGCGGCGGGCCTGGTCTACGCCCTTCTCGATCTGGCCGACCGGGTGACCAACGCCTCCGATCCGCTGGCGGCGCTCGATATCCGCCAGCCCATTGTGGAACGGCCCGCGAACGGTATCCGGAGCATTGCAAGACTGTTCACCAGCGATGTGGAGGATAAGCCCTGGTTTCACGATCGCGAGATGTGGCCGCCCTATCTCAACATGCTGGCCGGGCAGCGTTTCAACCGCTTCAACCTGAGCCTCGGCATCGGCTACGATTTCCTCAACGGCATCACCGACGCCTATTTCCTGTTCGCATACCCGTTCCTGCTGGGCCTGCCGGGATACGCGGTGCGCGTCCCGCAACTGCCCGATGCGGAGCGCGACCGCAACCTGGAAATGCTGAAGTTTATCGGCGAGCAGACGGTGGCGCGCGGCATGCGGTTCCAGCTCGGCATCTGGATGCACGGCTACGAGTGGATCGACAGCCCCAAAGCCAACTACACCATTGAAGGCCTTTCCCGCGAAACGCATGGGCCTTACTGCCGGGATGCCATTCGAGCCCTGTTGAAAGCCTGTCCCGCGATTGGCGGCGTCACATTCCGCGTGCACGGGGAGAGCGGCGTACAGGAGGGCAGCTACGAGTTTTGGAAGACCGTGTTCGAGGGCGTCGCGAGCTGCGGCCGCAAGGTCGAAATCGACATGCACGCCAAGGGCATGGACCAGAACATGATCGACGTGGGGCTGGGCGCGGGCATGCCGCTCAAGATTTCGCCGAAATTCTGGGCCGAGCACGTGGGCATGCCCTACCACCAGGCCGATATCCGCGCGCTGGAGCGGCCGCGGCCCGGGCCGAACGCAACCGGCCTGATGAGCCTGAGCGGCGGGTCCCGCAGTTTCCTTCGGTACGGTTACGGCGATTTGTTGCGCGAGGACCGCCGATGGGGCGTTTTGCACCGCATCTGGCCGGGGACCGAGCGGCTTCTCTTGTGGGGCGATCCCGCGAATGCCGCCGCGTACTCCCGAGCATTCGGTTTCTGCGGCAGCGACGGCGTGGAGATCATGGAGCCGCTCTCGTTCAAGGGCCGGAAAGGCTCCGGGACGGCCGGCGGCCGCTGCGGCTATGCCGATGCGTCATTGAAGCCCCGCTGGGACTGGGGAAAATACGCCTACACCTACAGGCTGTGGGGCCGGCTGCTCTACAATCCGGACTGCGATTCGGAAGTGTGGCGGCGATACACGGGCCGTCAATTCGGAGCGGGCGCCGCGGCCCTGGAGACCGCCCTGGCCAACGCCAGCCGCATTCTACCCGTCGTCACCACCGCGCACGGCGCTTCGGCCGCGAACAACTCGTACTGGCCCGAGATGTACTTCAACCAATCGCTGGTGGACGGGGCGCATCCCGGGCCGTACACCGACACCCCCGCGCCCAGGGTCTTTGGAAACGTCAGCCCCTTCGATCCGCAGTTGTTTTCACGCATTGACGATTTCGCCGACGGGTTGTTGCAAGGCGAACGCAGCGGACAATATTCGCCCATCGAGGCCGCCCAGTGGATTGAGGATTACGCCGCCGCGGCATCCGCCAGCCTGGCCCAGGCCGAATCACAGGTTGCCCGGAAGGACCGGCCCGAGTACCGGCGGATGGTGGTCGACATTGCGGTCCAGGCCGGACTCGGCCGGTTTTTCGGCGCCAAGTTCCGGGCCGGCGTGTTGTACCGCATCGGCGAGCGGACCGGCAGCCGCGCGGCGTTCGAGGAATCCGTGAAAGCCTACCGCGCGGCCCGCGATGCCTGGTCCGAGCTGGCCAACCGCGCCAAGGGCGTGTACCTGCCCGACGTCACTTTTGGCGCGGAACGGCAGCTTCGCGGCCACTGGCTGGACCGCCTGCCGGCCATGGACGCGGATATCGCCGCCCTGTCCGCGAAGTTGGACCAGGCTAAACCCGGCCCGCCGGATGACCGCGTGGCGCTGGCGATCCAGGCGGCGGTGGGCCGTCCGCACCGCCAGTCGCTGGCCCTGCGGCACACCCCGGCGGCGCGATTTCGTCCGGGGCAACCGCTCGAAATCGAGCTTGCGGCCGAGCGGTCATTCGCATCCGTGGTCCTATACTATCGCCACGTGACGCATGAGGAGCGCTATCAAACCGTAGGAATGCAGGCGCTCGGACGCAGCTACCGCGCAACCATCCCGGCGGCCTACACGGCGTCGTCCTACCCCCTCCAGTATTACTTCGAGCTGAAGGCGGACCCCGCGACGGCGTGGCTGTATCCCGGATTCTCAGCCGGTCTGGCGAATCAGCCGTATTTCGTGGTGCGGCAGGGTGGTTAGGGGTGGCAGGCGAATCGCCTGCCCCACCAAGTCGGTTATTCTGGTAGACCATGCCGGATTACATCGGAGCGATCGACCAGGGAACCACCAGCACGCGCTTCATGATTTTCGACCGGGCGGGAAAGATCGCCGCCTCCGCCCAAAAGGAACACGAGCAGATTTATCCCCAGCCCGGTTGGGTGGAGCACGATCCCGACGAGATCTGGTTCCGCACGCGGCAGGTGGTGGAAGAAGCCATGCGGCAGGCGGATCTCAAGCCGCGCGATCTGGCGGCCATCGGGATCGCCAATCAGCGTGAAACCTCGGTTCTGTGGAACCGCAAGACAGGCCGCCCCATCCATCACGCGCTGGTGTGGCAGGACATGCGAACCGGCGATGCCGTTTCGGAGTTTTCCCGCGAGGGCGGCCCCGACCGCTTTCGCAGGAAAACCGGCCTGCCGCTTTCCACCTATTTCAGCAGCTTGAAGATTCGATGGCTGCTCGAGTGCGATCCGGACACGCGGAAACAGGCCGAAGCCGGCGATCTGCTTTTCGGCACGATCGACACGTTCCTGGTTTGGCGGCTCACCGGCGGACCGGAGGGCGGACTGCACGTCACCGACTGCACCAACGCCAGCCGGACGCAATTGATGAACCTGGAGACGCTCGATTGGGACGAGGAGCTGCTGAGCGCGTTTGGCATCCCCAGAAGCATTCTGCCGCGCATCGCGTCGAGCGGGGAACGCTATGGCGAGGCCACTCTCGACGCCATCCAGGGGGTCCCCATTGCGGGCATTTTAGGCGATCAGCAGGCCGCGCTGGTGGGGCAGACCTGCTTCCGCGCCGGCGAGGCCAAGAACACGTACGGAACCGGATGTTTTCTGCTGATGAACACCGGCCGCGAGATTGTGCATTCGACGTGCGGTTTGCTGACCACGGTGGCCTTTCGATGGGGCGCGGAACCGGCCCACTATGCTCTCGAAGGCAGCGTGGCCATCGCCGGCGCGCTGGTGCAATGGATCCGCGATAACTTCGGCCTGATCGGGAACAGCTCCGAAATCGAAATGCTGGCCCGAACGGTGGAGGATAACGGCGGCGTATACTTCGTTCCGGCTTTCTCGGGCCTGTACGCGCCGTACTGGAAGCACAACGCGCGTGGCATAGTGGCCGGCCTGACGCGCTACAGCAACCGGGGCCACCTGGCGCGCGCGGTCCTCGAAGCGACGGCCTTCCAGACGCGCGAAGTGGTGGAGGCCATGGAGCGGGATTCCGGCATCCGCATGGGCGTGCTGCGCACCGATGGCGGCATGGTGGAAAACGAACTTCTCATGCAGTTTCAAGCGGACATTCTGGACCGGGAAGTGGTGCGCCCGGCGGTCAAGGAGACCACCGCGCTGGGCGCGGCGTATGCCGCCGGCTTGGCTACCGGCTTCTTTGAGAACCTCGACGATCTGCGCTCGCGCTGGGCCGTCGACCATACCTGGAGACCGGCGATGGACGCACCACGGCGCGAGCGGATGTACGGCTTCTGGAAGAAAGCGGTGGTGCGGTCGTTCGATTGGCTGGACGCCGATTAAGGAGGCGCAATGGACAAGCGAATCTTCGGTGAGTTCATGGGGACCATGGTGCTGATCCTCATGGGGAACGGTGCGGTGGCCAACGTCCTGCTGCGGAAATCGAAGGCGGAAGGCTCCGGCTGGATAGTCATCGCGACGGGTTGGGCGCTGGGAGTCATGAGCGGCATATTCACGGCCGTGGCGTGCGGCAGCGCGGATGCGAATCTCAACCCCGCGGTGACCCTGGCGTCGGCCATCAGTTCGGGCGATTTCAGCAAGCTTTTGCCTTACGCCCTGGCTCAGACGCTGGGCGCAATCGCCGGCGCGACCCTGGTTTGGATCCATTTTTTCCCGCATTGGCGCGAGACGCCCGACGCGGACCTCAAGCGCGCCTGTTTCTGCACCGCTCCCGCCATCCGGCGGCCCGCCGCGAACCTGGCGAGCGAGATCATCGGGACGTTCGTGCTGGTCCTGGTGGCGAGCGCCATCGCATCCAAAGTGGGGGCCCCGGCCGGCCCCGCGCCCGGGTTGACGCCCTACCTGGTGGGCTGCCTGATCTGGGGGATTGGGCTGAGTTTAGGCGGCACGACGGGCTACGCTATCAATCCGGCGCGCGATTTCGGGCCCAGGGTGGCGCATGCCATTTTGCCGATCGCGGAGAAGGGGGGCTCGGACTGGGGCTATGCGGGCGTGCCGGTGGCCGGACCGCTGATTGGCGCGGGGATCGCGGGGCTGGTGGTGAGGCTGGTAGGCATGTAGGGGAAAGACCGCTAGGATGGCTCTATTGGGTCATGTAAATCGGCGTGCGGGCGCGCACAATGAATTTGCATGGACTGCAAATCGGCGGAGATCGCTCATCGCGCGGAGGAGTTGCTTTGGGTGATCGCCCGCTCGGATGTCGAGAATGTCCGAGGCCATCGGGAGCGAGCGCTGCAACAGCTTCGCGATCTGGAATCGGCCGCCTCCGTATTGAGAATCCCCGACCTCTATCAGGAAGTGCTCAGAGCGAGGTCCTGAACCGGGGCGTCGGCGCCCCTTCCCATCCGCGCGGCGCAGCGTAGGGGGATTGCCTCGCCAGCCGACCCGTTATCGGCGTTCGCTGTCCACCACCCGCAGTCGGTGTGTCCGTGAAGGCCTAATCTGGCGCGCAGTGGGCTATACTACGCGCATGAAACGCATTCTTACGCTGCTGCCGCTGGCGGCCCTGCTCGCCGCCGCCCAAGCGCCTCAGGCCCCCGCGCCTCCAGCCCAGACGCCCACTCCCGGGCGCGGGGCCGGCCGGGGCGGCGGACGAGGCCCCGCGGTTCGGTATCGCAGCCACATTACCATCTACGACCTTCGGACCAAGGCGACGAAAGAACTGCTCACCTCCGACACGCGCTGGGAAGCTCCCAACTGGACGCACGACGGGAAATACCTGCTGGCGAACTCGCAAGGCGGCCTGTGGAAGCTGGCCGTGGATGGGCCTGTGCCCGCCGTCCCCGAGAAACTCGACTTGCCGGCCGGTCTCACGTGCAACAACGACCACGGCTTCTCATTCGATGGCAAGATGCTGGCGTTCTCGGCCTCCGCGCCAGCCGTGCGCGGGTCGCAGGTTTACCTTGCCACGGCCGATGGCAAGAATCCCAAGCTGATGACACTCACCGGCATCAACTATTTCCACGGCTTTTCGCCCGACGGCAAATGGCTCTCGTTCATCTCACAGCGCCCGGTGAACGGCGCGACCACGGCCGAGATCTACCGCGTTTCCGCGGACGGCTCGAAGGAAGAAAAGCTGACCAGCACCGGCGGCTACGACGACGGCACCGACTACTCGCCCGACGGCAAGTGGATCTACTTCAACTCCAATCGCCTGGGAACCACCAACGACGGCTGGGACATCTGGCGCATGCCGCCCGATGGCGCCGGCCCGAAGGACGCCAAGGCGGAGCGCGTCACTCACGACCAATGGGAAGACTGGTTCCCGCACGTTTCCCCGAACGGCAAGCTGATTGTCTTCCTCTCATTCCCGCACGGCACCGAGAACCATAACGACACCAAGGATATCGAGATGCGGATGATCGCGGCGCCGGGGAAGAAGACCAATCCCGAGAAAGTCAAGATCCAGACTGTGCTGAAGTTCTTCGGCGGCCAGGGCACCATCAACGTGAATTCCTGGTCGCCCGATTCAACGCGGTTCGCCTACGTCGTCTACGAGGCGCTCCCTCCGGCGGCGACGCCAGCCGCCACGGGCGGACGCGATTGATTCATCGCCCCCGCATGAGGCTCGAAGCTTGATAAACGGTAAGCGCATTGTGGTGGTGTTGCCCGCCTACAACGCGGAGAAGACGCTGGAGGCGACCGTCCGCGAACTCCCCGACCTGGTGGATGAGCGCATTCTGGTGGACGATCATAGCGACGATCAAACCGTGGCCATGGCGCGGCGGCTCAACCTCACAGTGGAGGTGCATCCGCAGAATCGCGGGTACGGCGCGAATCAGAAAACCTGCTACGCCAAGGCGCTGGCCGACGGCGCCGACGTGGTGGTGATGATCCATCCCGATTACCAGTATTCGCCGCTGCTGGTGACCGCCATGGCAAGCATGGTGGCTTCCGGGGTGTACGATCTCGCGCTGGGCTCCCGCATTCTCCTGGGCGGGGCGCTGCGCGGCGGCATGCCGCTCTATAAGTACATTTCCAACCGGTTCCTGACCGTCAGCCAGAACCTGCTCATCGGCGCGCATCTCTCCGAATATCACACCGGCTATCGCGCCTACAGCCGGGAACTGCTGACCGCGCTGCCCATCGAGCGGAACTCCGACGACTTCGTGTTCGATAACCAGATTCTGGCGCAGGCCGTGATGTACGGGGCGCGCATCGGCGAGATTTCCTGCCCGACGAAGTACTTCCCGGAGGCTTCCTCGATCAATTTCCGGCGCAGCTCGGTCTACGGCCTCGGGGTGCTCCGCACGTCGCTGCAATTCCTGCTGGCGAAGTGGGGGATTAGCCGTGCGCCCATGTTTCAGTTTCCGGGCCGCCCATGACCTTCGCCCGATTCCGCGCTGAAGCCGGGCCGGATCTGTTGCTGCACACGCTGCTGACCTTGAGCGTCGTGAGGCTTTGGCTCATGCCGCTGGGGTCCAGCTTCTGGATCGACGAAATGGGCACGGTGTTCGTGGCCCGGCACGGCGCGGCCGACCCGTCGCTGGCGGTGGCGCCGCAGGTTGCCTTATCCCTCTACTATTACCTGCCACGCGGCGCGGCGGCGCTCTTCGGATCCTCCGAGGTGGTCTACCGCCTGCCTTCGGTTCTGGCGATGGCTATTGCGGTGGCGCTGGTGGCGCGCGTGGCCGCCCGGCTGATTCATCCGCAGGCCGCCTGGTTCGCGGCTTTCGCCTGTCTGGCTATTTCCGGCGTCGATTACCAGGCGGCGGATGCACGCCCTTACGCTTTGGGCACGTGCGTGTCGGCGGCGGGCGTGCTGTTTCTGGTCCGATGGCTCGATACGGCGCGCTGGCGGGATGGCTTGCTCTTCGCCTTGTTCGCCGGGCTGCTGTGGCGGGTCCACCTGGTGTTTTGGCCGTTTTATCTGGTGTTCGCGGGGTATGCTTTTGTGAGGCTGCTAGGCCGCGAGACGCGCGCCGGCTGGCTGAGGACCGCGGCCGTCTTCGCTCTGGCGGGGCTGACGCTGGTTCCCGTGGTTGCGATCGCACTGAGCTTGTTCCACGACGCCAAGGCTCACGTGATCGTTAAGCCGCCGTCGCTGCACGAGTTCGAACATTCGCTGAGATGGAATGTGGTTGTGATTTGCGCGGCTGGGGCGTGGATTTTGAGCCGGTTCGGACGACGCGCAGGCGAATCGCCTGCGCCACCAGGGCGCCTGCCCCACTCTGGCTGGGGCTTGTTCCTGGCGTGGTGGCTATGCCAGCCGGTAGGCCTCTTTGCCATCTCCTGGTTGACCGGGAACAGCGTCTTCGTGCGCCGCTACCTCTTCCTGATGCTGCCGGGGGCGGCCCTCACCGCCACGGCCGCGGTGGCCCACTTCACGCCCCCGGCGCGCATGAAGTGGCTGGCCGTTGCGCTGGCCGCCGTGGGCCTGGCGGCGCTGGGAAATTGGGGCCAATTGTGGCCGGCGCACGAGCATTCGGACTGGCGCGGGGCTGCCCAGAAGGTCAACGAGCTGGCGCTCGGCCCGGATACGCCGGTGATCTGTCCGAGCCCGTTCATCGAAGCGCGTCCCCCGGTCTGGCGGCCGGATTACCAAATGCCCGGGTTTCTCTATTCACAACTGCCGGTCTACCCGATCGGCGGCAAAGCCTACCTGTTCCCGTTTGAAACCTCGCCGGAGGCCGAACGTTACGCCACTGTGCTAACGCGCGATGCGCTTTCCACCTCGCGGCGCTTCCTGCTCTACGGCGGCAACGGCGCGACGCGTTTCTGGCGCAAGTGGTTCGCCGCCCGCCCCGAGCTGGCCGGCTGGCGGTCCGTGCGCCTGCCCTACGGCGACGTGGACGTGATCCAATTCGACCCAGGCCCGTCCCAGTAGAGCGATACTATGACAGGAGCACTCATGAATTACTATCAACAGCACCAGTCCGAATTCGTTGAAGGCCTGAAGGCCTTCCTTCGCATTCCGAGCATCAGCGCGCTCTCGGAAAACAAGCCGGACATCCGGCGTGCGGCCGAGTTCGCCTTGAACGAGCTGCGCACCGCCGGCCTGACCGGCGAATTGATCGAAGGCGACGGCAATCCGCTGGTATACGCCGAGTGGTTGGGCGCGCCGGGCAAGCCGACCCTGCTCTTTTACGGCCACTACGACGTGCAGCCGCCCGATCCGCTGGACGAGTGGAAGTCGCCGCCGTTCGAGCCCGAGATCCGCGGTAACGACATCTTCGCGCGCGGCTCCTGCGACGACAAGGGGCAAGTGTACATCCAGATCAAGGCCGTGGAAGGGCTGATGAAGAGCGCCGGCAAACTGCCCGTGAACGTGAAGTTTCTCCTGGAAGGCGAAGAGGAAACCGGCGGCGAGCATATCGAACGGTACGTCACTACCAAGCCGCCGCGCCTCAAGGCCGATGCGGCCGTGGTGTGCGACACCGAAATGTTCGCTCCGGATCTGCCCACCATCTGCGTGGGCCTGCGCGGGCTGGTGTACTACGAGCTGTACGTGGAGGGCGCCAATCACGACCTGCATTCCGGCGTCTACGGCGGCGCGGCGCCCAATCCGATTATGGCCATTGCCGAGATTCTCTGCGCGCTGAAGGACCGCGACGGCCACATCAAGATTCCCGGCTTCTACGACCGCGTGATCCCGCCCAGCCAGAAGGAGCGCGATGCCTGGGCGCGTCTGCCCTTCGACGAGAAGGACTACACCGTGACGGAAATGGGCGCGCGGGAACTGGTGGGCGAGCCGGAAGTTTCGCTCTTCGAGCGCGTGTGGGCGCGGCCCACCGTGGAAGTGCACGGAATTCGCGGCGGCTTCGTGGGCGAGGGGGCCAAGACGGTGATCCCGGCGCGCGCCACCGCCAAGATCTCGACCCGCCTGGTGGCCGATCAGCGCGCCGGCGAGGCTGCCGAACAACTACGCGCGGCCATCAAAGCCGCCTGTCCGAAAGGCGTGACCGCGGAATTGAAGGTGCTGAGCGCGGGCGAGCCTTCGCTCACCGACCCGGACAACAAGTACATCGAAGCCGCCGCCGAGGCGATGAAGCAAATCTTCGGCAAGGAGACGGTCTACATCCGCTCGGGCGGGTCGATCCCCATCGTGGGCGTCTTCGACCGCTACCTGGGCATCCCCAGCGTCCTGATGGGTTTCGGTTTACCCGACGACAACCTGCACGCCCCCAACGAGAAGTTCCACCTGCCGAATCTGTTCCGGGGGATCGAAGCGGTGGCGCGGTACCTGGAGATTCTGGGAAAGTAGCGAAGCCCGCTGTATGAAAGTTCTGATCTTCGGAGCAACGGGCATGGTCGGGCAGGGCGTTCTGAGGGAATGCCTGCTTGACCCTGGTATCGAGGTTGTCCGGACGATGGGGCGGACGGCTACGGGAGTGACACACTCGAAGCTGAAGGAGATCGTCCGCGCGGATCTGCTGCGTTATGACGATATCGAAGCCGATCTGCGCGGCTTCGACGCGTGCTTTTTCTGTCTGGGAGTAACATCGGCCGGACTGTCCGAGCCTCAGTACGAACGTGTGACTTACGACATCACCATCGCGGCCGCGCAGACTCTGTCCCGGCTGAATTCGGACATGACGTTTGTTTACATTTCCGGCGTTGGAACGGACAGTTCGGAGAAAGGACGAGTCATGTGGGCGCGGGTCAAGGGCAAGACTGAGAATGCCATCCTGCGCCTCCCCTTCAAAGGCGCGTACATGTTCCGGCCGGGAGTCATTCAGCCGATGCATGGCGAGAGGTCGAAGACGCCGGCGTACCGAATTGTCTACAGCCTGACCAAGCCATTGTTTCCGTTGTTGCGGGGGCTTTTTCCGAGGTACGTTCTGACCACCGAAGAGATTGGCCGCGCGATGATCCAGGTAGCCGAGCGGGGCGCTCCGAAGCGCGTGCTGGAGATCGCCGATATCAGAGATTGCGCAAGGCCGAGCGCGTGACCGCGCCAGGCTACCGTTTCGAGAATTTCGCGTCCATGAGAAGCCAGGTATCGGGATCGAGCGTAACGGCGGAAGGCTCTTTGGCGGCGGGGATTTCGAAGCGCTGCTGTTTCGCGGTCATCCGGATGTTTACGAGTCCTTCCGCCGCAATCGCCACTTGAACCGGCAGGCGGAAGGCATCGCCCGGCTGCGTTTGGGAAAGGTCGATTTCGATCTGTTTCGCGGTGGAATCGTACTTCCACCCGCCTTCCACGACGGGCGATCCCGCGCGATAGAGCCATTGGTCGAAGAACCACCCGAGATCGGCGCCGGAAGTCTCCTCCATCACCTTGCGGAAATCCGCGGTAGAGGCATTGGCGTCGCGATAGCGGCGGTAGTATTCGCGAATACCCGCCCAGAATTTCTCGTCGCCCACCTGCCCGCGAAGCATGTGCAACGTCCACGCGCCCTTTTGGTACACGATGGGGCTCGGAATTCCCTTCCACGGTTTATTCTGCTCCACGGCCACGCCGGGATGCCGTTGCTCGGTCCGGAAAACAGTGGCGCCACTGCGTTTCAGGCCAGCTACAAACGCATCGCGCCCGCCGTCGTGCTCGGTAGTAAGCAGCGCGAAATAGGTGGCGAACCCTTCGCTCAGCCAGACATCGTCCCAATCGTTTTCCGTCACGGAATCGCCGAACCACTGGTGCGCCGCCTCGTGCGCCACAATCGACGGATTGGGACGGTTGATGAGGGTCCGCTGGCCGAAGAAGATTTCGCTGGCGTGCTCCATGCCGCCCTCGAAGCCTGCGGCCTCCACGTCGGCGAGCTTCTCATATGGGTATGGGCCGATGCGTCCGCTGAAGAATTCGATGGCCTGCCGCGTGGCCGCTTCGAAAGCGGCGATGCCCTTGTCGCGGTCCTGGCGAAAGACCCAGGTTTCGAGCGGGACGCCGGCCGCCGCGCCGAAATGCCGCACGGCGAACTGCGCGACGCCAATGTTGTCCAGCCACGTGGCGATGGGCACGGATTCCTTCCAGTGCGTCAGCCGTCGGCCGTCGCCCAGGTCGGTGGTTTCTTCCAGACGGCCGTTGGCCACCACCTGATATTTCGCGGGCGCGGTGACCAGGAATTCGCTGGCCGCCTTGTCGTAGGGGTGGTCGATGGTGGGCAGCCATTGATGCGCCAGGTCCGGCCAATTGGCGCTGAAGAAGGTGCGCTCGCCGTAGCGGTTCTTGCCGATGTTGAGGCCGCCCACGGGCACGCCTCGATAGTGGATGCGGAACGCCCTGTGCGCGCCGGCCTTGGCGGGCGCGGGCAAACGAATGAGCAGACGGTCGTCGCGATGCGTGAACCCGACCGCCGCGCCGCCCGAGGTAACCGAAGAAACCGTCATGCCCTTGCCGCCCGCGGGCGACGCCAAGTCGAGCCAGAACATTTGAAGGCCGTCTTGCACGAATCGGACGTCCACCGTGGTTTCGCCCACAATTTCGTCCGTATCGTCACTGAGGGTCACGCGGAAGACGTAACTTTGGACATCGACACCGGGCTGGCGCGGGTAGTTATCGGCAAGGAGCACGAGCGCGGCGAGGGCGGCTACGAGCGTGGTGCGAAGCAGAGGACGCATCGGGTCTCTTAGGGAGACCTTAGCATAGAGGGACAGCGCTTCAGTGGGCGCGGGCGATTCGGTCAGCGAGTTCGTCGCGCATGCGTTGCAGCGCCTCAAGGCGCGTTTGGGTTTCGCGCACCTGGGGGGAGCCATCCGTGAAGGTACGCTTGATAAAGGCCAGGAGATCCTCCGTCATTGTAATCTGGTTGTCGAGATCCACCAGATTCCGCATAGGCGCAGACTGCTGGTCCGCTCGGCCCGCCCCGCCAGCAGGCTCATGAAGCAGCCGCTCCTTCTCCGACGGGTCCATGGTCATGTGGAACTCGCCCTTTCCGGTGGTGTCGACGAACTCGATGATCACGTTGTTCCCGATGCCCTCGATGTACCGGTAGCGCCATTGCTGGACCGGGTACGTGTCGGTCGGGGCGGGGCCGGCGCGG
>OBLW0100000356.1_pt1 | contig 39140 bp, 34 predicted proteins | sample 1520161 | NCBI WGS metagenome assembly OBLW01 (sample SAMEA3539309, study PRJEB22396) | soil metagenome | biome: tundra; feature: field; material: soil | place: USA | collected 2010-05 | depth 0.15 m
GTTCCCTAGCACCGAAGCCGTGGGCAGTTCCATCGTTGGCGCGGGCAAGGTGGCGACCGGCGAGATGCTTGCCGACCTGCATCGCTCGGAATCGGACCTGCGCCGTTTCCTTCATGGCCTGCCCGGGGTCGATCAAGTCGGCGCCGAGGCCAGGGCGGCGTCGCTGGCCACCCGGTCGATCAAGACCTCCGCCAAGCTGTGGGCCCTCGAGATGGCCGTCGCCATGGTGGACCTCACGACCCTCGAGGGAGCCGACACTCCGGGAAAAGTCATGAGCCTGTGCGCCAAGGCGCGCCGACCCGACCCCGGTGACCCGTCGGTCCCGTCGGTCGCCGCCGTGTGCATCTATCCCGACCTCGTGCCCGTCGCCAAGCGGGCGCTCGCGGGCAGCAGCGTGAAGGTGGCTTCGGTGGCGACGGCATTCCCCTCCGGGCGCGCCTCGCTCGAGGTCAAGCTCGCCGACGTGCGCGACGCCGTCAAAGCCGGCGCCGACGAGGTCGACATGGTCATCGACCGGGGGGCGTTCCTGAGCGGCCGCTACGGCCTGGTTCTCGAGGAGGTGCAGGCCGTCAAGTCGGCTTGTGGTGAGGCGCACCTGAAGGTCATTTTGGAGACGGGCGAGCTCGTCACATACGACAACGTCCGGCGCGCCGGCTATCTCGCGATGCTGGGTGGCGCCGACTTCATCAAGACCTCGACCGGCAAGGTCAGCCCGGCGGCGACACTTCCAGTGGCGCTCGTGATGCTGGAAGCCGTGCGCGACTTCGCCGAGCTCACCGGGGCGCTCGTCGGTGTGAAGGTTGCCGGTGGCATCCGCAGCGCGAAGGATGCCATCAGGTACCTCGTCATCGTGAACGAGACCGTCGGCGAGGCCTGGCTGGAGCCGTCCCTGTTCCGTTTCGGGGCGTCGAGCCTCCTGAACGACCTGCTCAGACAGCGCTCCAAGCAGCTGAGGGGCTCCTATGCGGGGAGTGAGGATTTCAGCATCGAATGACCGAGAGCTACCCAACCCACAAGAGCGAGGGTGCAGTCGGGGCCGGCCCCGTAGATCAGCCCCGTGGGATCGACGACCCGTCAGGCCGGCTCGTCGCAGCCGACCGTCCCGAGCAGATCTTCGAGTACGCCCCGGCGCCTGAGTCCCGCTCCATCGTGCACCTTCGCTCTTCCTACGGGCTGTTCATCGACGGTGCCTTTGTAGAGCCGGTGGACGGCAACGCCTACAAGACTGAGAATCCCGCCACCGAAGAAGTGCTCGCGGAGATCGCGGCTGCCGGCCTTGAAGATGTCGATCGGGCCGTGGAAGCGGCCGGGCGCGCCCAGAAGACGGTCTGGGGCCCGATGTCGGGTGCCGAGCGGGCGAAGTACCTCTTCCGGATCGCTCGCATCATGCAAGAGCGGTCGCGCGAGCTCGCCGTCCTGGAGAGCCTCGACAACGGCAAGCCGATCCGCGAGTCGCGCGACGTCGACGTCCCGCTGGCGGCAGCTCACTTCTTCTACTACGCCGGCTGGGCGGACAAGCTCGACTACGCGGGCTTCGGGCCTAATCCCGCCCCCATCGGGGTGGCCGGCCAGGTCATCCCCTGGAACTTCCCGTTGATGATGGCGGCATGGAAGCTTGCCCCGGCGCTCGCAGCCGGCAACACCTGCGTGCTCAAGCCCGCGTCGACGACACCGTTGAGCGCCCTTTTGCTCGCCGAGATCATCCAGCAGGCCGACCTGCCGCCTGGCGTCGTCAATGTCATCACCGGTGCCGGGTCGCTCGCCGGAGCGGCTCTCGTCGCCCACCCGGGGATCGACAAGGTGGCATTCACAGGCTCGACCGAGGTCGGCAAGGATCTCCAGCGCGCGCTCGCCGGCACGGGCAAGCACCTGACACTGGAGCTCGGTGGCAAGGCGGCCAACATCGTCTTCGAGGACGCCCCGCTCGACGAGGCGATCGAGGGCATCGTCAACGGCATCTTCTTCAACCAGGGTGAGGTCTGCTGCGCAGGTTCGCGCCTGCTAGTGCAGGAGTCGATCGCGGACACCGTCGTCGAGCGGCTGAAGCGTCGCCTGGCGACTCTTCGCGTCGGCGACCCGCTCGACAAGAACACCGACCTCGGTGCCATCAACAACGCCGCCCAGCTCGACAAGATCCGCGAGCTCGCCGCCGCCGGCGAGGCCGAGGGCGCCGTTCGCTGGTCTCCGAGCTGCACTCTTCCGGACAAGGGCTACTGGTTCGCGCCGACGGTGTTCACCAACGTGTCCCAGGCACACCGGATCGCCCAGGAGGAGATCTTCGGTCCGGTGCTCTCGGTCCTCACCTTCCGCACCCCGGAGGAGGCGGTGGCAAAGGCCAACAACACCGTCTACGGCCTTTCCGCCGGTGTCTGGACCGAGAAGGGGAGCCGCATCTTGTGGATGGCCGGTCAACTCCGGGCCGGGGTCGTGTGGGCGAACAGCTTCAATCGCTTCGATCCCACCAGTCCCTTCGGCGGCTATCGCGAATCGGGCTTCGGCAGGGAGGGTGGCCGCCAAGGCCTGGGGGCATACCTCGATGTCTGACGAGCGCTTGGCGGTGCGCAAGACCTACAAGCTCTACATCGGAGGGGCGTTCCCGCGTTCGGAGTCCGGCCGCTCCTATGTCGTGGTGGACTCGGACGGCGCCTTCCTCGCGAACGCGGCCCAAGGCTCACGAAAGGACGTGCGCGACGCTGTCGTGGCAGCACGCAAGGCACAGCCCCGCTGGGCCGGCGCGACCGCCTACAACCGGGGACAGGTCCTCTACCGTGTTGCAGAGATGCTAGACAGCCGGCGTTCACAGTTCGCCGAAGCGGTCGCCTCGAGTGAGGGGACGAGCCAGGAGGAGGCGGCGGCGAGCGTCGACGCCGCGGTCGACCGCTGGGTCTGGTACGCCGGTTGGTCGGACAAGGTGGCCCAAGTCGCCGGGTCCTCCAACCCGGTCGCGGGCCCGTTCTTCAACTTCAGCGTGCCCGAGCCCACTGGCGTCGTGGGCGTGGTCGCGCCGCAGGCCTCGTCGCTCCTCGGACTGGTGAGCGTGCTGGCGCCGGTGCTCTTGACCGGGAACACCGCGGTGGTGATCGCGAGCGAGACGCGACCTCTGCCGGCTGTCACCCTTGCCGAGGTGCTCGCCACGTCTGACCTTCCCGGCGGCGTCGTGAACCTGATCACGGGCCGGGTCGCCGAGCTTGCGCCCGTGCTCGCCGCCCACCGCGATGTCGACGCGCTCGATCTGGCGGGCGCCCCCGCCTCCCTCTTGGTCGAGCTCGAGCGGGCCGCGGTGACCAACGTGAAGCGTGTGCTTCGCCCCGGCGCTGCTGAGAGCGACTGGACTGAGGCGCCAACGCCGCGTCGCATGTTGGCGTTCCTCGAGACCAAGACCGTTTGGCACCCCATCGGCCTGTGAGCCGTGTGGCCGGAAGGCCTCTCCGGCACGCATCTCGCTAGCCTTTGGCTCCATGACGGTCGCAAGTGCCACATCGAACCCGTACGAGCTCGCGGCCGAATCTGCCGCAGAGGTGACGCGCTGGGCGGGAGCTCCACCCCACGACGTGGCGATCGTCCTCGGCTCGGGCTGGCAGGGCGTCGCCGACGGGCTCGGGACCGCAGAAGCCGAGCGGGCGACCGCAGATCTTCCGGGATTCGCGGCGCCGACGGTTGCCGGCCATCATGGCCAGCTGCGTTCGCTCAGGGTCGGTGACCACCGGGTCCTCCTGCTCATCGGGCGCACCCACCTTTACGAAGGCCGTTCGCCGGCCGAGGTCGTCCATCCGGTCCGTACTGCGGTGATCGCCGGTGCCCGGGTCGTCGTCTTGACCAACGCGGCCGGCGGCCTCGATCCAGCCATGCGGCCCGGGCAGGCGGTGCTGATCCGGGATCATCTCAACTTGATGGGCGCCTCGCCGCTCGGCGGACCGGCGCCTCCGGCGGGCTACCGGGGACGCTTCGTCGATCTCACGGATCTCTACCCGGCAAGGCTGCGTGCGCTGGCCAAACAGGTGGACCCCACGCTCACAGAAGGCGTCTACGCGGCCTTGGGAGGTCCCCATTACGAAACGCCTGCCGAGGTCGCGATGCTGCGGCGGGCGGGTGCGGACCTGGTCGGGATGTCCACGGCGTTCGAGGCGATCGCCGCCCACCACCTGGGGGCGTCGGTGTTGGGTATCTCGCTCGTCACCAACCTCGCGGCGGGGGTGAGCCCAACCCCGCTCGACCACGAGGAGGTGCTGGCTGCTGGTGCCGCAGCAGCGCCCTACCTGGTCGAGCTCCTGTCGGGAGTGCTGTCGGCACTGTGACGACCGGGCACGAGGAGACCGAGCCGCTCTCCGCCGCGTTGGCTGCCGAGGCGGAGGCGTGGATGGCGGCAGATCCAGACCCCTCCACGCGGGCCGAGCTCGCCGCCCTCCTAGATGCCGCCGACGGCGCCGGGGTGCGCGCCCGGTTCGAGAGCCCGCTCGCCTTCGGGACTGCCGGGCTTCGCGGCGCGCTCGGTGCCGGCCCGGCCAGGATGAACCGGCTGGTCGTTCGTGCCACGACAGCCGGCGTGGCGCAGTGGGTGCTCGGACAGGGGGCCGAGGCCGCGCGGCGTGGGATCGTCGTGGGGCGCGACGCCCGCCACGGGTCAGACGAGTTCGCCCGCGACGTCGTCGCAGTCGCTGGGGGAGCTGGTGTACGTGTACGGGTCTTTCCCCATCCGTTGCCGACCCCCCTCACGGCGTTTGCCGTCAAGCACCTCGGTGCGGCGGCGGGCGTGATGGTCACCGCAAGCCACAACCCCGCGGCCGACAACGGGTACAAGGTCTACATGGCAGACGGCGCCCAGGTGATACCGCCGGACGACGCCTTCATCGCCGAGGCCGCGAGCACGGCCATGGCAATTGCGATCGCCTCGCCGGCGAGCTCGCCGGCGAGCTCGACGACTGCGCTGGACGCCGTCGCGGCCGAGCGTTGCGAGCCCATCGACGAGGCCGAACTTCTCGGCGCCTACCGGCGCGCGGCGTTCGGTCTCCTCGATCCGGCGGGCCCGCGGCGGCTCCGGATCGTGTACACGCCGTTGCACGGCGTCGGCGGGGAGGTCCTTCCGGAACTCTTGGAACAGGCCGGTTTCGGGCCGGTGTCGGTCGTTGCCGCTCAAGGTGCGCCCGACCCGGACTTCCCGACGGTGGCGTTCCCCAACCCGGAGGAACCCGGAGCGCTCGACCTTGCGCTGGCCGATGCCATCCGGCTCGGCGCCGACCTCGTCCTGGCGAACGATCCCGACGCCGATCGCCTGGCCATCGCCGTGCCGGACCGGTTGAGCGGGGAGTGGAGAATGCTGAAAGGTGACGAGCTCGGTGTGCTCCTCGCCGATCACGTGCTCTCCGCGACCAGTGGTGACGACCGGCTGGTGGCTACGACGATCGTCTCCTCGACGATGCTGTCGGCGATGGCCCAAGCGGCCGGCGTCGCATATGTCGAGACGCTCACCGGCTTCAAGTGGATCGCGCGAGCAGCACTTCGGCGTCCGGGGCTCCGTTTCGTCTTCGGCTACGAGGAGGCGCTCGGCTACCAGGTGGGCGACGCCGTCTCCGACAAGGACGGGTTGTCGGCAGCACTGGTCGTCGCCGAGATAGCGGCCGGCGCCAAGGCTAAGGGGGCGTCGGTGACCGACCGGCTGGACAGCCTCGCGTCCCGTTTCGGTGTGCACGCGACCGCGCAGTGGTCGCTGCGGCTCGAGGGCCCGACGGCTCAAGGCGAGATGGCCGAGATCGTCGGTCGCTGGCGCACGCACCCGCCCTCGACGCTCGCCGGCTTGGCAGTGACCGAGCTCGTGGACCTCTCAGATGGGGCCGGGGAGCTCCCCGCCACCAACGCCCTCGTGCTCCGGCTCGCGAAGGGCGCTCGCGTGGTGCTGCGACCGAGCGGCACCGAGCCGAAGCTGAAGGTCTACTTCGAGGTCGTCACCGCGCCGAGGTCGCTCGAGCGCCTCGCCGGGGAGCGGCGCCGGGCGGACCTGCTTTTGGGTTCGCTTCAAGACGATGTCGCGGCTCGCTGTCAGTCGATGAGAGGCTCGTCGGCGAGCGAGGCCTGAGCTTCGGACCGATCCTGCGAGGGCCATGTGCCGGCATCTGGGGCCAAAGCGGCGAAACCCGGCTTGATCCGGCCGTCGATGAGCGCCAGGCGGTCGTCGAAGGGGCAGAAAGCGCTCTTCATCGCGTTGATCGTGAGCCAGTTGATGTCCCTCCACGACCAGTCGAAGGTCTCCACCAGCCCCGCCAGCTCCGAGGAGAGGCTGATCCCGCTCATCAGGCGGTTGTCGGTGTTCACCGTGACCCTGAACCTCAGGCGGCGCAGCAGCCCGATCGGGTGCTCGGCAAGCGAAGGCACCGCCCCCGTGTGCACGTTCGAAGTGGGGCACATCTCTAGCGGTATGCGCCGGTCCCTCACGTAGGCCGCAAGCCGGCCGAGCGTGACTCCACCGTCGTCGTCCACGACGATGTCGTCGACGATGCGAACCCCGTGGCCGAGCCGCTCGGCGTTGCACCACTGGATCGCCTGCCAGATCGAGGGGAGGCCGAACGCCTCGCCGGCGTGCAGTGTGGCGTGGAAGTTCTCGCGTTGCACGAGATGGAACGCGTCGAGGTGGTCCGTCGGCGGATAGCCCGCCTCAGGACCTGCGACGTCGAAGCCGGCGACCCCGACGTCGCGGTAACGCACTGCAAGCTCGGCGATCTCGCGCGAACGCGCCGCGGTGCGCATTGCCGACAGCAACGCTCGGACGACGATCGGTCGTCCCGCCATCTCGGCGCGCCCCATCGCCTTGTCGAAGCCCGCGAGCACCGACTCGAGCACTTTCTCGAGCGTCAGGCCGCGCTCGGTGTGCAGCTCGGGGGCAAAACGCACCTCGGCGTAGACGACACCATCCTCGACCAGGTCCTCGACGCACTCTTCGGCGACTCGCTCGAGCGCTTCGGGGGTCTGCATCACGCCGACGGTATGGGCGAAGCCCTCCAGGTAGCGAACAAGGTCGCGCCGGGGAGCAGCCGATACGAACCACGCCGCGAGCTCTTGCGGATCGGTCGTCGGCAGGTCGCCGTAACCGTTCTCGGCAGCGAGCTCCACCACTGTGGCCGGCCGCAGGCCGCCGTCGAGGTGATCGTGGAGGAGCACTTTCGGGGCACGGCGAATCTGGTCGAGCCCGGGCTTGGCGCTCAAGAGATCACCTCCAGCACAACTGACGTGGGCGCCGGGGGCTGGTCGCCTATGGCGATCGCGTCCTTGAGCGCCTCTCGCGCCCAGTCGAGCCGCTCGGACTGGTCGGTGTGAAGCTCCAACAACGCCTGACCCTCTGTCACCTTTTCGCCAGGCTTGATGCGGCACACGACACCAGCGGAGGCACTCACAGCGTCCTCCTTGCGTGCTCTTCCGGCCCCGAGGCGCCACGCTGCGACCCCGACCGCCCGGGCATCGAGCCTCCCGACGATCCCCGTTTGGTCGGCGGTCACCAGTTCGATGTGAGCCGCACGAGGGAGGGGAGCGTCGGGGTCACCTCCCTGGGCCACGACCATGGCCCGGTAGCGTTCCAGGGCCGAGCCGTTCCGGAGCGCAACTGAAGGATCGGCTTGGATCCCTGCCAATTCGAGCATCTCTCGAGCAAGCGCGAGCGTGAGCTCGACCAGATCGGGTGAGTCGTCCCGGCCCGAGAGCACTTCGACGGCCTCGGCGACTTCGAGCGCGTTGCCGACCGCCCGGCCTAGGGGAGTGTCCATCGTGCTCAAGAGGGCCGTCACCTTGAGCCCGTGGTCACGGCCGAGGCGAACCATCGTCCGGGCAAGCTCGGTGGCCCGGTCCCGGTCGGCCATGAAAGCGCCCGAGCCGACCTTCACGTCCAACACGAGCGACTGGGTCCCCTCGGCGATCTTCTTCGACATGATCGACCCGGCGATGAGCGGGATCGACTCCACCGTCCCGGTCACGTCGCGCAGCGCGTAGAGCTTGCGATCCGCCGGGGCAAGGCCGGCACCGGCCGCGCAGATGACGCAGCCGATCTCCTCGAGCTGGGCGAGCATCTCGCTGTTGGAGAGCTCGGAGCGCCATCCGGGGATCGCTTCCAGCTTGTCGAGGGTGCCACCTGTGTGGCCGAGCCCTCGTCCCGACAGCTGTGGCACCGCGGCTCCACAGGCTGCCACGAGTGGCGCCAGGATGAGCGACACTTTGTCGCCGACGCCACCTGTTGAGTGCTTGTCGACCGTGGGCCGGGAAAGCCCGGAGAGATCCATCCGCTCCCCGGAGGCGATGATCGCGGCCGTCCACCGGGACAGCTCGGCGACCGAGAGCCCACGCCAGAACACCGCCATCAACAACGCGGCGACCTGCTCGTCCGCGACTGTGCCGGCGACGTAGGCGTTGATGACCCAGTCGATCTCTGCGGCGGTGAGCTCGCGGCCGTCCCGTTTCGAGCAGATCAGGTTCACCATGTCCATATGGCGTGGACCTCCTTCAGGTTCGCTCGAGCCGCCGGGCAGGGCCGGAGGAGTCACCGGGCGCGTTGGCCATTTCGCGAGAGAAAGAGCGATTGAGCAAGGCAGCCATCTGAATCATGAAGTCTCGCGCACCGAGTCTGTCCGCACCGCCTCCAGCGACGCGTGAAGCCGGGCTCCCAACCGGTGCCTCAGCTCGCGTCGCAGCGGTCTCAAACAGCAGCCGGCCCATCCGGTCCGCTTCCCGCATACTCCTCGAACGCGGCGAATGCGATCGCGTCCCTGAGCGCGCGGGCCTTCGGCCTCAGCTCGTCCGCCAGCTCATGGGAATGTTCCATTGGAGCCTCCCTCGTGTTCCTCGACCGACGGCACATTGGCTTGGCCCGTGTCACCCACAGGAAAGGATCCGGGGCCTCCGACCAGGAGCGCCGGTCTCCATTCTTACCTTCCGCAAGCCCGGTCGTATGATCCGGGTCATGATCGACCATGTATCTATTCAGTGCGCCGACGTGAGCTCGAGCGCCTCGTTCTACGACAGCGTCCTTGCCCCGCTCGGCGCCGGCCGAGTGATGGACTTCGGCGAGGTCATAGGCTACGGCATCGAGGGAAAGCCGGATTTCTGGCTGGGCCCGCTGGTTTCCGGTGAGCCGAATCGTGAGAACCACCTTGCATTCCGGGCGAAGGACCGGGCAAGCGTGAGGGCCTTCTTCGATGCGGCAGTTGCCCTTCGCGCCCCCGTGCTCCACCAGCCGCGTGCGTGGCCCGAGTACCACGAGCACTACTACGGAGCATTCGTGCGCGATCCCGACGGGAACAACGTAGAGGCCGTCTGCCACGACGCCGAGTAGTCCCGCCCAACCGTGACACTCGATATCACCAGGATCAGGTCGTCGTACCCCGCGCTCGACGACGGGTACGCCTACCTCGACGGGGCGGCAGGCACGCAGATGCCGTCGGGCGTTGTCGAGGCGATCTCAGGCGCGTATCTTGCGGGCCTCGGCAACCTGGGAGGAGCCTTCCCGGCCAGCCACCGCTCGGGGGAGATCGTCCGCGCCTGCCGGCAAGCCGTGGCCGATCTCGTCGGAGGCGAGCCTTTGGGAGTGATCCTGGGGCCGAACATGACCACGCTCACCTACCGGCTCGCGGAGACCCTTTCCAGGTGCTGGGCTCACGGGGACGAAGTGGTCGTGTCACGGTTGGACCACGACGCGAACGTGCGGCCGTGGGTCCAGGCAGCCGCACGTGCCGGCGCGATCGTCCGCTGGGCCGAGGTCGACGCCGGGAGCGGTGAGCTTGCAACGGGACAGTACGACGAGCTGTTGTCGGAGCGCACCAAGCTCGTCGCGGTCACAGCGGCGAGCAACCTCATCGGAACGCGGCCCGATGTAGCGGCGATCGCCCGGAAGGCCCACGATGCCGGAGCGCTCACCTACATCGACGGCGTGCACACGACACCACACGGGCCGGTCGACGTCGCCGCGCTCGGCGCGGACTTCTACGCCACCAGCGCCTACAAGTGGTCCGGCCCTCACATCGGCGCGGTCATCGCGAGCCCAGGACTGCTCGAGACCTTGCATCCTGACAAGCTCGAGCCTGCGCCCGGCTCGGTCCCTGGTCGGTTCGAACGAGGGACCCTGCCATTTGCCGACCTGGCCGGGGTTGTCGCGGCAGTCGCGCACCTGGCCTCGCTCGATCCTGCGGCGACAGGTTCGCGACGCGAACGGATCGTCACCTCGATGACAGCCGTCGAGGCATATGAGGGATCCCTGTTCGAGTCGCTCGTGAGCGGCTTGGAAGCGATCGGCCGCGTCACCACTTACGGGAAGGCCCCTCACCGTGCGCCGACCACCTGCTTCAACATCGCCGGCCTGAGGCCATACGACGTTGCCGAGCACCTTGCCCGACGCCGTGTCAACGTGTGGAGCGGCGACAACTACGCCTGGGAGCTTGCCGGGGTGCTGCATATCCGCGACAGCGGGGGAGCGGTGCGCGCCGGCGTCGTGCACTACAACGACGAGTCCGACGTGAACCGGTTGCTCGAGGCGGTCGCCGAGCTCGCCGGCGCCGTCCAGGTCTCGCCGGCTTCTTAGCCTGCGCCGCCTCAGTACAGCTCGAAGGCTGCGGGCAGCAACTCGTCCACGGTCATCGACCGGAACTGGCCGCCTTCGAGAAACGTGACGACCGCGTCGCGCCCGAACTCTGCGAGCACCTGACGGCAGGCGCCACAAGGTGACGCGGTCTTCACCTTCTTGCCGGAGAAGCGCGCGTACACGGCCACGGCTTCGATCTTCACCTTCCCGCCCTCGGCACCGATCGCGGCAAACACGGCGTTGCGCTCCGCGCACGAGGTCAGCCCGTAGCTGCCGTTCTCGACGTTGCAGCCCACGTAGGTTCCCTTTGTCGTACGCACGGCAGCGCCGACGTGGAACTTGGAGCTCGGCGCGTAGGCCTTGAAGGAAACCTCGAACGCACGCGAGACGAGCTCGCGCTTCATCGGGTCGGTGATTGCTGCGAGAACCTCCGGCTGTCGGGCCACGCAGTCACACTATGACCGGCTCCGCGGTCGGAGGCGGATCCACCGAGTCGTACGTATGTTCGATAAACTGCTGCAATGGAGGAGCAGGGGGGTCCGGGCCAGCTTCGGTGGCGTCTCGTCGAGCACGAGGAGTCAGGGATGCTGTTTCCTCAGGCCGCGCTCGGCGAAGTCCATGTGGGCACCGGCGAATACCGTGGAATGGAGTTCTTCCACGTCAATGCGCGGACCATCGTGAACACGGTGCCGGCGGCCTCGAGGATGCCGTTCGGCTACACGATCAACGCTTACCGGGGCTGCAGCCACGCGTGCACGTACTGTTTTGCGAGGCCGACGCACGCATACCTCGGGCTGGGGACGGGCGAAGACTTCGAGAGCAAGATCGTCGTCAAGGTCAATGCCGTCGAGCGGCTCCGCGCGGAGCTCCGATCACCTCGATGGAAGGGCGACCCCATCGCGATGGGGACGAACACCGATCCCTACCAGAAGGCCGAGGGCAAGTACCACCTCACCCAAGGCATCGTGACGGTCCTCGCCGAAGCCGGCAATTCCTTCAGCATCCTGACGAAGTCGACACTGGTCCTGCGCGATCTCGAATTGCTCGCAGATGCCGCGACGCGCACCTACGTCAGGCTCGCCATCTCGATCGGCTCGCTCGACCGCGACGTCTGGCAGCTGACCGAGCCCGGGACGCCGCCTCCGGACAAGCGCTTGGACGCGGTGAGGCGGCTCAGCGAGGCCGGTGTGCGCTGCGGGGTGCTGATCGCCCCGGTCCTGCCAGGGATGTCGGATTCCGACGACCAGTTGCGAGCGGTAGCGCAAGCGTGCCTCGAGGCAGGCGCGGTCTCGGTCACACCCGTCGCCCTCCACCTGCGCCCGGGCGTCCGGGAGCACTACCTCGCGTGGCTCGCCCGAACCCGGCCCGAGCTGATGGACCTGTATTCCCAACGTTTCCGCAAAGGTTCCTACCAGGCGCGAGCCGAGCAACATCGCATCACCGAGGTTGTGCGCGAGGCAGAGGAGTCCGCCGGGCGCCGCTACCGGAAGCACCGCCACACAGGGCTCCGCTCGCCTGTTCGCCTGCCGCCCCAAGCGCCGGCTGTGCACGTGCGTCGGCCGGCCGAGCAGCTCCGTCTGCTCTGAGCGCGCCGGTGAGAGGTCTGCTACAACTCGGCGATGCCAAGCGTGGAACCTGAAGGCGCGATCTCCCCGGACCCGGCGCGCTGCCGCTGGGCGGCCGGTGCGCTCCTGCAGCCCTACCACGACCAGGAGTGGGGCGTGCCGGTGCACGACGATCGCCGGCACTTCGAGTTCCTGATCCTCGAATCGGCGCAGGCCGGCTTGAGCTGGGTCACGATCCTGAAGCGCCGGGAGGGCTATCGGAAGGCCTTCTGCAACTTCGACCCGAACGCTGTCGCCGACCTCGGGCCGGCCGACGTCGAGCGTCTTCTTGGCGACACCGGCATCATCCGCAACCGCCGCAAGGTTGAGAGCGCTATCTCCAACGCCCGGGCCTTCCTGGACATCCGGCGCGAGTTCGGCACCTTCGACAACTACATCTGGGGCTTTGTCAACGGAGTGCCGACAGTCAACAGCTGGGGCGCGGATTCGCAGATCCCGGCCGAGACTCTCCTGTCGAAACAGGTGAGCGCGGACTTCAAGCGTCGGGGATTCACGTTTCTGGGGCCGGTTGTCTGCTACGCCCACCTCCAGGCGACCGGCTTGGTCATGGACCACGTGACGAGCTGCTTTCGTTGGCGCGAGCTCAAGGGCATCGACTCCTGAGGGGCTTGGGCTGAACCGCGCTTGCGCGAGCTGGAGGGCCAGCCGATGTTTCAGCGATCTCAGAGCGTGCGATCGCTCCGGCTCACGCGTCTCGCCGGACGAGCAGCACTCCGCCGATGACGAGAAGCGCCACCGCGTAGCCGCAGAGCACGACAAGGCCGGTCCAGGGCGCTAGGGAGTACTGCCCCATGTGGAGAGAGACGACGGCCGCTCCGATGTGATCGGGCATGAATCTCTCGATCTCGTTCGCGAGCGAGGTGGGAAGCGCGCGGACGATGATCGGGACCACTAGGAGGATCCCGAGGAAAGCGCTGATCGCTCCCGCCGTGTGCCGGATGATCGTTGCGAGCCCGAGCGCGCAGAGCCCGATCAGGCTGAGATAGATGCCGCTTCCTGCGACAGCCCGAAGCGCCCCCGGACTGCCGAGTGTCGTGTGAGTTGCCGGTGCGCTCAGGAGCGCCTGTCCGAGAAAGTACGAGAGGAACGACACGATCTCCGCGGCTACAAGGGCGACCAAGCCGAACACCGCGGCCTTCGCCACTAGCACGAGCGGTCGCCGTGGCGCAGCAGAGAACGTCGCCCGGATCGTGCCTGAGCCGTACTCCCCGCTCATCACGAGCACACCGAGCACGCCGATGGTCAGCTGCCCGACGAACACGCCGATCAGGCTCGTGCTGGTCGGGTCGAAGCTCAATCGGTCGCCGATCGACATCGACGACCAATGTGCCCGGGTCTCCGCAGTGGCCAGCGCACTTATGCCGATGCCGAGCACGACGGTGATGCCGAGCGTCCACATCGTCGACCGGAGGGATCGAAGCTTCGTCCACTCCGATCGCAACAGTCCCGATATCCCGTAGCGTCCGGGCGGCAGGTCCTTGGTTGTCCCGACCGTTCCGCTCATCGTGGAGATGCTCACTTGACCCCTTCCGATGACAGGACCGAACCTGTGGTCGATGCTCCGTGGTACTCAATGCTGTCCTCGGTCAGCTCCATGAACGCCTCTTCGAGCGAGGCGGACTGCGGGGCCAGCTCGTGCAGGACGACCGGGATGGATGCGGCGAGCTCGCCGATCGCGATCTCGTCCGGGCCGCGCACCGAGAGCGAGCCGTCTTCTTCGAGGACCGTCGCGGCTCCTCCGCGCTCGAGGGCCGCCTTGAGTGCCGCGATCCCGGGCGAGCGGACGCGAACGTAGCGCTGGGAGCTCTGCGCCAAGAGCTCGTCGATCGGGATCTGTGCGATCAAGCGGCCCCTGCCGATGATGACGACCTCGTCTGCGGTGAGCGCCATCTCGCTCATGAGGTGGCTCGAGACGAACACCGTTCGGCCCTCGCGGGCGAGCCCCTTCAAGAGGTTGCGCACCCAGCGGATCCCGTCGGGGTCGAGCCCGTTGACCGGCTCGTCGAACAACGTCACCTCCGGGTCGCCGAGCAGTGTCGCGGCGATGCCGAGCCGTTGGCTCATGCCGAGGGAGAACTTTCCCGCGCGCTGGCCCGCGACCGAGGAGAGCCCGACTATCGCGAGCACCTCGTCGACTCGCCTGAGCGCAATGTGGTTCGCTTCAGCGAGCATCCGCAGGTGCGCGCGGGCGCTGCGACCTGGGTGGATCGCCTTTGCCTCCAATAACGCGCCCACCTCATGGAGAGGCCAGGCAAGATCGTGGTAATGCCGCCCGTTGACCGTGACGTCACCGGCGTTCGGCGCGTCGAGACCCATGATCATCCGCATCGTCGTCGACTTGCCTGAGCCGTTCGGGCCGAGGAAGCCCGTTACGACGCCGGGGCGTACGCTGAAGCTGAGTTGGTCCACGGCAAGCTTGGGACCGTAATGCTTGGTCAGGCCCTTGGCCTCGATCATGGGCGAGCCTTCATCGTTGCTGGTGGCATGATCTCTCCTTCAGGGGTTCACTTGGCAGAGCGCCGCCCCGCCCTGGCTGCAGTCGCTCCGTTGCAATCTTCTGCTGGTTGCTTGCGATTGTGAATCGGGGATGTCCCTTAGGGACCCTGACGGGCCCGGGTGAGATCAGTACCCAACGACGTAGCTCACCCCCGCGAGCGAGTAGAAGTCGCTCGTGCCCGGTCCTTGAACCAGCGCCTGGCCGTTCGCGTAGATGTGCAGTACCCCTAACACTTGGGCACTCTCCTCCGAGTAGACCGAGAAACAGTCGTAGTAGCCCGGACGGGCTCCTTTCGGCATCACGAATGCGGGAAGCGACTGGTTCGCAGGGCCCATGAGCGAGCCCGCGAGGTACACGACGCCCTCCGCGGACACCGCGTACTGGGGCGCTCCGGTGCCGTAGCCCTGCGCCGACTTCGCGCCGTTCAGGAGCGTCAGCGCGTGGAACATCAGCTTGGAAGCCACAGGAACCGTCGTGGTGGTCGATGACTTTGCCGAGGCCCAGCTCGATCCGGCGGTCGCTGGGGCCTTGGCGGCTGTCGGTGCCGACCTTGAGCTGGCGGCGTAGCCGACGCCCGAGAACGTGCCTATCAGCACCGCCGTCGCGACGATGAGCAGAGGGATCGGGCGCCCGAGCACGCGGGCACGAGATTTTGGCATCGCAGGTCTCCGTTTCTTGTCAGGTCCGACTGGTGAGCCCTGTGACATTGATGCGGGTCCCCCCGGCGCGCCGACGCAGCTTGCTGTCAGGCGTCGGGGGAGATGGCGGGCCCCCCCGGTGGCCATTGTCGCGCGGCCGGCCCCCCGCCGGTCCCGCGAGCCGGGCGAATCAGGCCAGAGGTTCGAAACGGGCCGTGAAGTGGCGAAGCTGAGGAGCCTCCTCGACGATCCGGTAGCCACGAAGGCCGGAGGCCTCCTCGGCAACCGCCTGGCACACCTCGATGACGTAGTCGATGTGGCTCTGGGTGTAGGTGCGTCTCGGGATCGCCAGCCGGACGAGGTCCGTCGCCGCCGCCTGCTCGGTTCCATCGCTCTGGCGGCCGAACATCACGGTCCCGATCTCACAGCCGCGGATGCCGCCCGCCTTGTACAGCGCGACTGAGAGCGACTGGCCGGGGTACTCGAGCGGGGGGATATGGGGGAGAAGCCCGCGCGCGTCGAGGTAGACGGCGTGGCCGCCGATCGGCATGAAGACCGGGACACCGCTGCGGTGCAGGGCCTCGCCCAGGTATGCAGTCGATTGGATCCTGTAACGCAGGTAGTCGTGTGAGACGGCCTCGCGGATCCCCTGAGCTATGGCCTCCAGGTCCCGGCCGGCGAGCCCGCCGTAGGTGGGGAAGCCTTCGGTCAGGATCAGCATGTTCCGGAACGATTCCGCGAGCGCGTCGTCGTTGCACGCGAGCCAGCCGCCGATGTTCGCAAGCGGGTCCTTCTTAGCGCTCATCGTCATCCCGTCGGCGAGGCAAGCCATCTCTCGCACGATGTCGGCGACTTCGCGCCCTTCCTGGCCCTCCTCGCGCTCGCGGATGAACCACGCGTTCTCGGCGAATCGGCAGGCATCCAGGAAAAGCGGGACTTGGTGCTTGTCGCAGACAGCTCTCACCGCGTGGAGGTTCGCCAAGCTGACTGGTTGACCACCGGCCGAGTTGTTCGTGATGGTGACCATTACCACGGGCACGTGCTCGCGCCCGCGAGCTGTGATGAGATCGTCGAGCGCGGCGGTGTCGAGGTTCCCCTTGAACGGATGCAAGTTCGCCGGGTCGCGTCCCTCGGCGATGACGAGGTCGACCCCCTCGGCACCGGTGAACTCGACGTTGGCCCGCGTCGTGTCGAAATGGGTGTTGCTCGGCACGACCTGTCCGGGGCCGCCGATCACCGAGAAGAGGATCCGCTCCGCGGCGCGGCCTTGATGGGTGGGTATCACATGGCGAAACGGGAACAACTCGGTGACGGCGTCCCGGAAGAGGAACCACGAGGGCGAGCCGGCATAGGACTCGTCGCCGTGCTGGATCGCCGCCCACTGGTCACGGCTCATCGCGCCGGTGCCCGAGTCGGTCAACAGGTCGATCAGCACGTCGCGCGCCGAGAGGTTGAAGACGTTGTAGCCGGCGTCGCGTATAGCGGCGTCGCGCTCTTCGGGAGTTGTCATCCGGAGCGGCTCCACTGCGTGGATGCGGAACGGCTCGATGATCGTGCGGAAGCTTGGTGGCGTGGCCGTCACCCTAGCTTGTGCCGCGGCCAGGTTGGCTCAGATCAGGCGCCGCTCCGTCGCCCATTTGGTCAGCTGGTGGCGCGTCGAGAGCTGGAGTTTGCGCAACACGGCCGACACATGGCTCTCGACGGTCTTGATCGAGATGGTGAGCTCCCGGGCGATCTCCTTGTAGGTGTAGCCCCGGGCGATGAGACGCAGCACCTCACGCTCGCGCGGCGAGAGGTGATCGAGCTCGGGATCGAGCGGGCCCCGAAGCTCGAAGTCTGGTGGCATCGACGCGAACGCGTCCAGCACGAAGCCGGCCAGCCGTGGCGAGAAGACCGCGTCGCCGCCGGCGACACGCAAGACGGCGTCGATGAGCTCAGGTCCCGAGATCGTCTTTGTGACATAGCCGCGGGCTCCGGCCCGGATGACGGCGATCACGTCCTCGGGGGCGTCGGAGACTGACAGGGCGAGGAACTTGACGCTCGGATGGATTGGTTTGATCGCCTCGATGACCGCCTTGCCGCCGCCGCCGGGCATGTGCACGTCGAGCAGCACGACATCTGGCAGCCGTTCCGCGATCAGCTCGATGGCCGCAGGGACCTCGTCCGCCTCCCCGACGACCTCGACCGCATCGCCGAGCTCGCTGCGGACCCCGGCGCGGAACAGGTGATGGTCGTCTACTAGGAAGACCCTGGGGGTGCCGGCCGCGTTCATGCGCGGCCTGGGTGCCTGGGCAAGCTGAGCTCGACCTCGGTCCCCTCTCCGGGTACGGAACGGATGACGGCGGTCCCGCCGTGGCGCTGCATCCTGCCGCGGATCGACTCCGCGATGCCTTTTCGGTCGTCGGCTACCGCCTCGGAGTCGAAGCCGGCACCACGGTCTCGTACGAACATGGACACGCGTTTCGGCTCGACCTCGACGTAGATGGACACCGAGCTCGCGCCGGACCACTTTGCCGCGTTGACGGTCGCCTCCTTGCCGGCGGCCAGAAGTGCCCTCAGCTCTTCGTCGAGCGGGGCGTCGCCGACGGTGACGGCGTCGACGGCGACGCCGTGGGCGGCTTCGACCTCGCGCTCGATCTGCTCGACTCCTGCCGACAGCGTTGCGGCCCCCTCCGCCCCGAACGACCCCGGCACCCGGCCCTCGAACAGCCATGAGCGGAGCTCTCGCTCCTGGGCGCGGGCCAGCTTTGCCACCTCTTGGGGCTGGTCGGCGGAGCGCTGGATCATGGCCAAGGTCTGAAGGACCGAGTCGTGGACCCGGGCGGCCATGTCCGCCCGCTCTTCGGCACGAATGCGCGCCTGACGCTCGTGCAGCAGGTCCAGGGCCAGCCTGAGCCACCAGGGGCCCAAGAGGACCACTGTCCCTGCGATCATGAGCAGCGTCCCCCCGAAAGGCCGGAGCCAGGACCGGCTCAGAGCTCCGTCCGAGATCACGAACACGCCGAGCACGAAGAGCAGCAGGCCGGCGCCGAGACGGGTGATGAATGAGCGACGCGACTGGCGCGGCTCAGAACCCAGCTGGAGCAGGGCCTTCACCGAATCGTCCAGCCGGGCCCGTTCGTCGTTCTCGGCGTTGCGGTAGACAAGGACGAGCCCCGCCGCACTGATCAGAAGCGGCAGTCCCCACGACGACACGAAGTTCGCATGCAGCGCCGAACCGACGAGAAGGACGACCACCAGCCCCGGCACGAGGCCGAGGACGATGGTCATCCCTTGGCGGTCCGAGAGGGCTCTGGAGCCGATGGTCTCTGTCGAGCCCTCGACTGGGACGAGCAGCCACGCGAACATGTAGGCGGCGACGCCGAACCCGCTCACCAGGCCGAAGAGCACGAGGACGATGCGGACGACCGTCACGTCCCTGCCGAGGCGGGCGGCGATGCCTCCGGCAATGCCGCCGATGATCCGGTCTTCCCGGCTCCTGTAGAAACGCCCTCGTCCGAGATGGTGCCGGTCTCGCCCCCGGGTGCCCGGGTGTTCGCCATGTGGGCCCCAACGAGGGCCTCGTGCTTCCCACCGCGGTGGCCGTGACTTGAGCTGATCGGAGATACATCGATGATCGCGCCGTTGAGACACGGCAACCATCAGGGGGCCCCCTGATGGTCCCCTCGAGGTGTTAGGGACAGATCCGGGGCATCCCCGATTCCCAAGCAACTCTTGCGGGCGCACGATGGTCGCATGGATATCACGACGAATCAGAACAACCAGGAGGAGTCCCACCTCCTCCGCAGATCGCACGACGGATCGATGCTGGCCGGCGTCGCGGCCGGGTTTGCCGACTACTTCGAGGTGGATGCGACGCTCGTGCGGATCGGCCTCGTGGCACTGACGCTGCTCGGCGGTGCCGGCGTGCCCCTCTACGTGGCGGCATGGCTGTTGATCCCAGAGGAAGGTTCCGAGGTCGCCATCGCCGGCGAGATCTTGAGCCATTCCTGGCACCGGTGACCGCGGCCGTGTCGATCGAGCCCACTCGTTCTCTAGGAAGGAAGGAAATGCAATCACGATGGGATATCCCTTGGGGATCGTCCTCAAGGCCCGATAACAACCCCAACCTGCGGATCGGCGACGCCGAACGCAACGAGATCAGCGAGCAGCTCTCCAAGCACTACAGCGATGGGCGCTTGGACGCCGCCGAGTTCCAGGAGCGCCTGGACCGGGCGATGAGCGCGAAGACGCGGGCCGACCTGTCCGGGCTGCTCGTCGACCTGCCCAGCTTGCAAACCCCCGAGCAGGCCGCGGCCATCCAACAGCCGCCCCGCCGTCGACCGCGGGTTCTGAGGGTCGTGGTCTTCGCCGTTCTGGCCTTTTGGGTCCTCTCCATCGCCGCCAGCGCCGCCAGGGGACTCTTCTGGTTCGGGTGGTCCGGGTGGATACACGGGCCGTGGCTCTTGATCGGCCTGATCGTCCTGTTTCTCTGGGCCCGGGACCGCAGGCACCGGCGCTGGCGCTACCGGCGCGAGCTCCTCGACGACCGTCCCCAGTAAAGCGGCCCGCGACCTGGACGGCTGTGCAGGCGCCGTCCGGTTGGCATCTGTGGCGCATCGATCTCGAGGGTGGGAGCCATGGTCTGGCCGCCGGCAGCCGACCCTGTCATGGGCTGCTTGGCGTCCGGCGTCGCGATCAGGGCTTGCCCACCCTCGGCCAACGCCGCGGCTCGTTCTGAGGCTGCGAGACTGCGGGTGAGCGGACCTGCGAGGGCGATCGCGACGACGCACTGAGCCAGGCCTGCGATTACCAGCGGCAGGCGCAGTCCGTGAACCGCGAGAACACCCCCGATGAGCGACCCGATCGGGAAGGCGCCCCACACGACGCCGCGCCACGCGGAGCCGACCCGTCCCATCAAGTCTCGTGGGGAGAGGCGCTGGCGAAGGGAGTTTGCTATGACGCTTCCGGCGTAGACGGCGAAGCTGACCACGCCAAAGGCCACGCCGGCGAGCAGCCATCCCTTCGCGGATGCCATGACCAGATAGGCGAGCCCGGAGACGAGGGCGCTGGCGATAAGAGTCGGGATGTTCCCGATCCGGTTCGCGATGCGGCCTGCGAGCAAAGCGCCGGGGACATTGCCGGCGGCCCCGGCCGCCAGGAACACTCCGTACAGACTCTTGGACACCCCCCAGTCGACCGTCGCGATGATGACGAGCACACCCATCACGAGCCCCTGCAAGCCGGCCAACGCCGCGAGCAGACTTACGAGCAGCCGCAGCGAGCGGTCCCTTATGAGCTGCCTGACGCCGTCGAGGATCGAACCATGCGCCGGCTCGGTGTCGGGAGGCTGAGTGCGAAAGCCGAGCAGCGACAGGCCCGCGACTCCGACCGCTATCGCGTCGGCGACAAAGGGGAGGGCCTTGGTCACGGCGAACGCGAGGGTCCCGAGTATCGGGCCGCCGAGGTGCTCGGTGGCGGCCTCGGTGCCGCTCAGGATCCCGTTCGCATGGGGGAACGAGCGGGGCTCGACCAACTCCGGCACGGTCGCCTGCGAGGCGGAGTAGTAGATAGCTCGTGCCCCCCCGTTGACGAACACGAGAGCGATCAGCAACGGGAGATTGATGTGGCGGCTCGCCACCAGCAGTGCCAGTGTCACCAGAACGATGGCGCGCCCTATGTTGGTCACGGCCATGACCCGGCCTCGCTCGTAGCGGTCGGCGAGCGCGCCGGCAGGCAGCGCGAGCACGAGCCACGGGAACGTGTCGGCCGCCGCGACCGCGGCCACCGGGATCGGGTGCGGATCGACGAAGAGAGCAAGGAGTGGGACGGCTCCGTAGCCGAAGCCGTCGCCGAGGCTCGACACGACGAAGGTTGCCCAAAGATAGCCGAATCGTCGCCCTAGCGATCGAGCAGTCCCAGGCGCGGACCTGGGGCTGTCTTCACTCTTCTCGCGGCCCCGGTCGAAGGTCACAGTGCATCATTGCTCGCATTTGGCACCCGCGCTGCTGTTATCGAGGCCGCAGCCGATCCGACGGTCGTCCGCCACGCGACAACGACAAAGGTGCCCTCTCTCTGGGTACCGACGCGGAAAACGGCAGGCGGGAACCTCATACTGCTAAAGGACACCGCCTACCGTTCCGATAACAAATGGGAAGAGCCGCCGCAACGTCAAATTAACAGCGGCTCCAGCTCCGAGTTCAAGCGGTCAAAGCCGCAAGACTCAGGCCCAGATAGGCCAAGAGCCCGCCAAATCGACCACCTCCCTTCACAAGCAGGGGACCACGGTCGGGGGATACGAGGGCGATACACCGAGCTACCGGTGCCCTCAAGTCCCCCGCGTTCACAATCATCCCAGTTCGGGGGGCAACTGCACAATAGCCACAGTGAGCACGCTGTCAACGACAGGTCAAGAGGCTCTGCTGTCGCGATCTTCTGGCCGTCAACGCCGTGTTTGGCCAGGAGCGATTGTGCAGGGGCGAGCTCAAACTGAGATGAGGCCTCTTACAACTGCCTTTAGTGACCGCGATCGGTTGAGCGATAGTGAGCTCAGCCTCTGAGCTGGGAGTTCTCTTTCCTGTCGTCTTGGTGAGGGTCTTCCAGCCGCCCGGGAATGATGCGAAGCGGCCGCGACGAAGCCAGCTCACGAGAGAACCTGAGGCGGGGGTGCGTGGCAAGCCAACGCAACAGGTCGTCGCGTCCCAACGGAGGCGAGAAGTAGTAGCCCTGGACGGCGTCGCAGCCTGCGTCGGCGAGGATTGCACAGGTGATCTCATCTTCGGCCCCCTCGGCGACAACCGAGAGGCCTAGCGAGTGCGCCATAGCGATGGAGGAACGGACGATGATCGAGTTGCTCTGGTCGGCGGCCACATTGGCGACGAACGATCGATCGAGTTTCAACTCGTTGGCCGGCAAGCGGTGTAGGTAGGCGAGCGACGAATAGCCGGTCCCATAGTCGTCGACGGCGATCTGCACGCCGAGGTCGGCGAGTTGGCCGAGCACGTCGCTCGCTTCGGCGATATCGGCCATGACCTCGGTTTCGGTGATCTCGAGCGTCAGCGAGCTCGCCGGAAGCCCGTTCGCTCCCAGGTGGGCGGTGATGTTGCGAACGAGAGAACGGTCCGAGAGGTCACGCCCGGAGATATTGATCGCGAGGCCGATGTCGAGGCCTTCGCGCCGCCATCGGGCTGCCTGGTCACAGGCCTCGGTGAGCACGAAATCCGTGATCTGTCCGATGAAGCCCATCTGTTCTGCGATCTGGATGAACTCGTCGGCCGGCACCTGGCCGTGCACGGGATGGAACCAGCGCGCCAGCGCCTCGACACGGACGACCTCTCCGGAGACCATGCCGGCGATCGGCTGGTACATCACGCTCAGCTGTTGGCCGCTGGACAGGGCCTCCGCGAGATGGCCTCCGAGGAGGAGCTTGCGTTGCATGCTCTGGTCGTGCTCGGGCAGGTACAACTCGATGCCCGAGCGCTTGTCCTTCGCGTGGTACATCGCAATGTCCGCCCTCTGAAGCAGAGTTGCGACGTTGTCTCCGTGCTCGGGTGCGAGCGCGATTCCCGTCGTAGCGGTGACCGCGAGCGTGATCCCATCGATGTTCATCGGCTTGGAGATCGCCGCGAGCAGGTCACGCACGATCCCTAGAGCCTCTTCGGGCCCGGTGATGTCCGGCACGACGAGCGCGAACTCATCGCCTCCGAGCCGGGCAACAGTCGCTCGGCCGCTGCTCGCACGGACGAGGCATTCGGCGACCTCGCACAGCAGCCGATCGCCCGTGTCGTGGCCAAGGGTGTCATTGACTTCCTTGAAACGGTCGAGGTCGAGCAAAGCGATCGCTGCCCTGCCCGTGTCTAAAAGAGCGCTTGCCGCGCGATCAAGGAACAGGGTCCGGTTCGGGAGCCCGGTCAGCAGGTCATGAGTCGCCTGGTGCCACTTGCTCTCGGCCTCGAGACGAAGCTCCTCGACGAGCTGCGCCCGCTCCATGGTCGTGCTTGCATGCGCGGCCAACGCCTCGAAGAGCCTCAGGTCATCGTCGTCGAAGGGGTCGAAACCCTCATCACGGTCGAGCGCGACAAGTGCTCCGAGGGTTCGTTGTCCGCTGGCGAGCGGGACGACGATGGCGCCCCGGAATTCGCCGAGGAGAGAGTCAGCGTCCGATTCCCGCTTGTGGTTCCCTGTCGTGCCCAACCGCAAGCTCGTTTGCTGGTTGTTGATGGCTCTGGCAATCACCGACGAGCTGTCGACGATCGTCCTTTCGACCGTCGAGCGGACGTCGCCATTCAACGCGATGTGCCTGACCGCAGGCCATTCGTCGACGATGATCAGCTCCGCCCGGTTCGACCGCATCACCGACTGCACCTGCTCCAGCACGGCCCAGGCGGTTCCCGTGGTCTCGAGGTAGGGGCCACTGACGGACCTGCTGAAGTCGTAAAGCTGCTGAAGCGCGCCGAAACGATTCGTGAGGCGCAAGTACGCCCGGTAAGCGAACACGATGAGGGCGCCGACAGTCACGAGCGGGAGAATTGCCCAGGTGTCCCACCAGGCCGCGTCGAGGACGACCAGGGCCAGGGCAATGCTCGAGATGAGCACCAGCGCGACGGTGGTGAACTCGAAACCGTACTTGGCCTGTTGGACGCGTCCGGTAAGGCGTACGACGATGGTGACCGCCAAGTGCCCGTAGACGAATGCCGCGCCGAGCGCCAGGGCTCCCGCCGCCCAACCGATGGGAAGGACTGCGTCGCGCGATCCACCGGTGGCGATGAACTGACCGAGGAGCTCCCGGTACACGATGATCGCGACCACACATGACATCGCACCGGACGCAAGGTTGAAGGCAAGCTTCAGCGGCGATTGCCGCCGGATCGCGCCGAGAGCGAATGCCTCCCCGAGCACGCGGCAGATGACGAGGACTGCAGGTGCCGCGATCACCAGCCCGAGGAGCAGCGGCACTTCGCTCAATACGAACTGGTATGTCTGTCCTCGGTAGTGGACTGAGACCGGGCCGAAGAGCACGGCCGCGAAGGTGATGGTCAGCAGGGCGGCGACCAGAGGCTGGTCAATCAGGCTCCGGACGGGCCCGAGGCCGGCGATCGGCCCCCAGATGAGAAGGACGGCCGTGCCGGCGGCAAGAAGGCCCGCGAACACCGGTACTCCCACCTTTGCAGTGAGCTTCGGCGACCGCGCCGCGAGAGCGGGGACCGTGTCAGCGGCGGTGCCACCAGGTATCGAAGGATCGATGAAGTCGTGTGAACCGACCTGTTCGGAGGCGGCCTTCACCGACCGCGCAGACACGCGATCCTCGTAGCGGTCCTTTGAGGCCACAAAAAAAATTATCGGCACCTGGCCGTCATCCTTGAGACATCTCCTCCACCACACGACCGTACTGGCCCGGATGGCCCCAGAGGGGTTTACCGTCCGTGGGGGCCGAGAGCTAAGATCGAACATATGTACGCTGAGGCGGGATGGGACGCCAACCTTGACGAGGCGCAGCTGGCCGCGGTGGTCCATGGTGAAGACCCACTTGTGATCGTGGCTGGCGCAGGCACTGGCAAGACTCGAACGCTGACGGCGCGGGTGGCCCGACTGCTCGAGCGCGGGGTGGCACCCGAGAGAATCCTGCTGTTGACGTTCACACGGCGTGCGGCCGACGACATGCTGGCTCGAGCAGCCGCCCTGAGTGGTCACCGAGAGTGGGGGCGCCGGCTTCGTGGGGGCACTTTTCACGCCGTCGCTCACCAGCTCATCAGCAGCTGTGCAGAGCCGCTGGGGCTGCAACCGGGATTCTCGCTTCTCGATCCGGCGGACGCCGCCGACGTGATGGATCTGCTACGAGACGAGCATGGCCTCGACGCCGGAGATGTGCGCGTGCCGCGGTCTGCCACCCTCGTCGAGGTCTACTCGAGGTGCGTCAACACCCGCCATCGCCTCAGTGAGGTGCTGGCGACGGACTTTCCCTGGTGCGAGCGTCACGCCGAAGCTATTGCCAGCCTGTTCAAAGCGTATGTCTCCCGTAAGCGGGCGAAGGGCCAGGTCGATTTCGACGACCTGCTGCTCTTGTGGCGAGCGGCACTCGCCGACGATCGACTTGGGCCGCACATGATCGAGATGTTCGATCATGTTCTCGTCGACGAGTACCAAGACGTCAACGCCCTGCAGGTCGAGATCGTGTGCGCGCTTCGACCTGACGGGCGTGGACTCACCGTTGTGGGCGATGACGCGCAGGCGATCTATGGCTTCCGCGGCGCCGACGCGCGGTACCTGCATCATCTGGCGATCTCGTTACCGGGGGCGACGGTCATTGCGCTCGAACACAACTTCCGGTCCGTTCAGCCCATCTTGAACCTGGCGAACCTCGTCCGGCCCTCCGAGGCGGGAGTCCGCCTGACACTTCAGGGAGAGCGGCCGGGTGGTCGTCGGCCGGTTCTCGTTCGGTGCCACGACGCTCCGAGCGAAGCTCGTGCCGTCGTCGACCGGATCCTCGATGCCCATGACCAGGGGATGCGGCTACGTGACCAGGCCGTGCTAGTTCGCGCCGCTCATCACAGCGACCTGATCGAGCTCGAGCTCACGGCTCGCCGGGTCCCTTACCGGAAGTACGGAGGTCTCCGATTCGTGGAGGCCGCGCATGTGAAGGACTTCGCCGCAGCGGTTCGGCTGCTCGACAACCCGGCGGACGAGCTGGCGTGGTTCCGGCTGTTGCGCATGCACGATGGCATCGGCCCCGCGCGAGGACGCATGCTGCTCGGGCTCCTCGCTCCTCAGGCCGGCGCGAGCGCGTACGAGTGGGCCGAGGCGGTGGCCGCAGCGCCGGCGAGATCGCGTGTGGCGCTCACCCAAACCCTGCAGGGCCTGGATGCTGCCCGCGAGCAGGTCGGCACCTCTGCCCGGGTGGCAGCGATCTTCCGGGTTCTCCGCCCGCTCGTCCTCAGCCGTTACAGCGAGGGCCTGGCGAGGGTCGAGGATCTCGACCGCTTGTCCGGCGCGGCCTCTGCCATGGACGATCTGTCCGCATGGATCGCCGAGATCACACTCGACCCCCCGGTGGCGACAGGGGATCTGGCCGGGCCGCCCCATCTCGACGAGGACTATGTGGTCATCTCCACAGTGCATTCCGCGAAGGGCCTCGAGTGGTTGGCCGTGCACCTTCCGCACCTCGTGGACGGCGCGTTTCCTTCAGACATGGCCCTTACGTCCGGGGATGGCCTGGCTGAGGAACACCGGCTCTTCTACGTCGCGACGACCCGGGCTCGTGACCTGCTCACGCTGTACACACCCCTTCGGATGCCGATCCACCGGCGGTCGCACAACGATCGGCACTGCCTTGCTCCGGCGAGCCGGTTCCTCTCCGACGCGGTCCTTTCGGCCCTGGACATCCAAGAGCTGGCGCCTCCTCGTCCGCGCGCGGCGAGCATCGAAGCCTCGCACGCCACGATCACGGTCGATCTGGACCATCTGTGGCGTTGAGCTGTCACCCGTGTCGCCGAGCTGTCGCCCGTGTCGCCGAGCTGTCGCCCGTGTCGCCGAGCTGTCGCCCGTGTCGCCGAGCTGTCGCCCGTGTCGCCGAGCTGTCGCCCGCTCGTGGCTCGCGCGCTGTGCCGCTCGCGGCCGCCAACTTGAGGGCAGAATCCTTCCATGAACAATGATCCGTCACTCTCCGATGATCCGACCCCGTCCGAAGCGGAGTCCAGCCCGCGTGCCCTAGTGCCGGCCGAGATCGCGCAACCGGGCCCTCCAGAGGAAGAGGAAGTCGTCTCGCAACCGGCCAAGCTGATGCGGATCGCTTCGATGGCAAAGCAGCTCCTCGAGGAGGTTCGGATGGCTCCGCTCGACGACGCGAGCCGCACGCGCATGAAAGAGATCTACCACGAGTCGATTCGCCAGCTCGAGGGGACGCTCTCACCTGAGCTGGCCGCCGAGCTCGATCGGCTCGCGATCCCCTTCGACGATGGTCCGCCTACCGACGCGGAGCTGCGGGTCGCCCAGGGCCAGCTCGTCGGGTGGCTGGCCGGTCTCTTCCAGGGCATTCAGGCAACGCTTTTTGTTCAGCAGGTAGCCACCCAGCGACAGCTCGAGCAGATGCGGGGCGTGGGACTGTCGAGAGGTCCGCTTGGCGCGGAAGACAGTGGCGAGGGACGGACTCCATACCTTTGACAACTCCCTGATGTGAGCGACGGGGAGCTGTCACGCCGCGAGGGGGCACGCGTTGGACTGGCAGACTGAGAGCATGGAGATGGCCCGGGGGGCTCTCGGGCAGGTGACCAGGGCGGGCCACGGGTTTGACGCCGCCATCGGGTCGAACCCGGTGGATACACAGGACCTGAGGTCCACTCGATGCTCCTGACCTGCGATCGCTCTCAAGTCGCGGAGCGTTCGGGCCGATGTTTAGAGGCGTGACCACGGCGGATGTGTAGTCAGATGGCTTCCGGGCCCCCGTTCGAACCGCCGGCCGCCAGACCGGCGGCAGTCAACGACGCGATCGAAGCGTGGTCGGTCTTCGAGCAGTTCTTCGTGCTTTCTTACCGGTCAGCTCCTGGGATTCCCGTCCTGATCAACGACCTCAGCATCCGCAGTGGCACTATCCTCGGGATCTCGCCTGACAGCGTCCTCAACGACTCGGAACTGTTCGAGAGACTGCTGCACCCAGACGACCGGGACCGAGTCCTGATCGAGCACTGGGACGCGGCGGCCAACGGCGAGCCGTTCGTGAGCGAGTACCGGATGGTCAGCCAAGACGGGACCATCTTGTGGATCTACGACAGGGCCGTGCCGGTAACCGACGCTTCCGGTGCCACCACGCTTTACGGGAATTGCCTCGACATCACGCCAGGGAAGACCGAGGCGCACCCGAGCGGCACCGGGGAGCACATCCGCTCGGTCGTCGCCGACATCCCAGGCGTCGTGTACCGCTGCGCTTGCGACCCGACATGGACGGTCGAGTTCGTGAGCGATCAAATCGAGGATCTCGTCGGTTACCCGGCGAGCGACTTCATCGACAACAGCGTTCGCACCTACGACTCGATAGTTCATCCCGAGGACCTCGCGTACGTGACGGGGGAGGTGGGCGATGCCCTTGAGCGCGGGGCTTCGTACTCGCTCGAGTACAGGTTGATCCACGTGAGCGGGGAGACGCGGTGGGTCGCCGAGCACGGCCGGCCAGTTTTGGGCCCTGATGGCCGTAGACAGAGGACAGTCGGCGTGATCCTCGACATCACGCGGCAGAAGGCGGCAGACAAGTCGCGCGAGAGCATCGAGAGGCAAGTTCGCGATGACGCCTTGCACGACTCTCTCACCGGGCTCCCCAATCGCACCCTCTTTCACGAGAGCGTCGCTCAGGCGATCTCCGAGGCGCAGCAAAGCGGCGGTGAGCTGGCCGTGTTGGTAATGGACCTGGATCGGTTCAAGGAGGTCAACGACACGCTCGGCCACGCGACCGGCGATCAGGTGCTGCGAGAGGTCGGACGGCGCCTCCGAGAGGCTCTGCGCGAAGACGACTCGATCGCCCGGTTCGGCAGCGACGAGTTCGCCTTGCTCGTGCCCCAGGCGCGTCGCGCGCAGGTTCTCGAGGTCGTTCGCCGCGTTCGTGCGGCGATCGAGGAGCCGATCGATCTTGAAGGACTGCCCGTGAACCTCGGAGTGAGCATCGGCATCTCCGCTTCGCCCCGCGACGGCGTCGACGTCGAATCTCTTCTTCGGTGTGCTGACACGGCGATGTACGTGGCCAAGGACACAAGCCTCGGGTACGCGTTCTACGACGCATCTGTGGACACGCGCGCTGCGACACGCCTTGGTTTGATCAGCGACTTGCGCCAGGCCATCGAGGATCAGGAGCTCGTCCTCCACTATCAGCCGAAGATCGCGGTACGGAGCGGCCGAGTGGTCGGTGTCGAGGCCCTGATCCGCTGGCACCACCCCGCTCGGGGCCTCATGATGCCGAACGAGTTCATCCCGGTTGCGAAAGAGACGAGCCTTATCAAGGAGCTGACCCTCCATGTCATCAACGAAGCGGGTCGGCAATGGCGAGCATGGGCGGACGAGGGCCGCCGCTTGCCGATCGCGGTCAACCTCTCCATGCGGGATCTTGTCGATCCTGGTTTTCCAGGAGAGGTTGCGACGCTGCTCGGCAAGTGGCGGATGCCCGTCACGATGCTCAAGCTCGAGGTCACCGAGAGCTCAGTAGTGGACGATATGAAGAGGACCGAGGACGTGCTAGAGCGCCTTGGTGCAATGGGTCTCCGGTTCTCGGTCGACGATTTCGGCACCGGCTATTTCTCCCTCGCGCACCTGAAGCGCCTTCCGATCGACGAGATCAAGATCGACCGTTCGTTCGTGTCAGCGATGGCTGCCCACGAAGAGGACGAGGTCATCGTCCGCTCGACGATCGACCTCGGTCACAACCTCGGTTTGAGCGTGGTGGCCGAGGGGGTGGAGACGCGCGCTGTCATGGAGCGCCTCGCGCCATTGGGCTGTGACGTCGCACAGGGTTACTACCTGGGCCGGCCGATGCCAGCCGAGGAGCTCGAGATCTGGCTCGACCACCATCCTGCCTCGGGAGAGCCCGTGACGACGAAACGGAAGTTCCGCGAGGGAACTGTCCTTAAGATTGCCTCAGCCTGACAGGGCGATCGGCACGGCCACGGTTTTGTAGGCGGTGGCGTAGGCGGTGGCCTGGCGGCGGCCTGATGAGCGTCCGAGCGGAACGCTCCGGGAGGCGCCCCGGGAAGCGCTCGGGTAACCTGCGAGAGATGTCACGTTCCGGAAGGGGACTCCGACTCGTCACCGAGCCGGCCCGGCACCCCTCAGCAGGAGGCCAGCGCGTGCTCGTGGTCGATCACCCGATCGTCGCGCACCGCTTGTCGGTGTTGAGGGCAGTCGAGACGGACAACGCAACGTTTCGGACGATAATGGGCGAGCTTTCTGCTTTTGTCGCATATGAGGCCCTGCGGGACCTGCGAACGGCCGAGCACCGGATCGACACTCCCATGGCAGGTGATGTCGCCTGCCAGCGAGTGAGCGAGATGGTGCTCCTGGTCCCGATCCTGCGGGCAGGACTCGGCATGATTCCCGCGATCCAAGAAGTGCTCCCGTTGACCGAGGTCGCGCACGTCGGGTTGCGCCGTGACGAGGAGACGCTGCTCCCCACGGTGTACCTGGAAAGGCTTCCCCGCGACCTCTCGGGTAGGCGCGTGATCATATGCGACCCGATGTTGGCGACGGGAGGTTCGCTGGTGAGGGTCTGCGACCTCGTCAAGGAACGGGGCGCCACCGAGATCCATGCGCTCTGCCTGATCGCGTCCCAACCGGGACTCGACCTGTTTTGCAGCCATCACCCGACGGTGAAGGTGGCATGCGTGGCAGTGGACCAGGACCTGAACGAGCACGGCTTCATCGTGCCGGGGCTGGGTGACGCCGGCGACCGGCTCTTCGGTCCCCCTGCCTGAGCTGTAGTTGCGCCCGAGCGCCAGACGGGCGAGCATCGCGGTCATGGTCATCGCCGCAGGTACCTATCGCGCGACAGTCGGCTCCCAACAGATCGACCTGCCGCTGATCCCGATCACCGGGGAGCTGGCGATCGCGCTCCTAATCACCGTCGACCACGGTGTTCGATTCGTCGAGCTGGCTGCAACCGAGCTTGCCCTGCTGCTGGAGCCGTACGAGATCGACCTCGTGGTCTCCGTCGCGACGATGGGCATCCCCTTGGCAATCGAGGTGACCAGGGCACTCGGCCTCGACGACTACCTGATCCTGCAGAAGACGCCGAAGCTGCACCTGCGCGATGCAATCACCGAGCCGGTGAAGTCCATCACGACCGGTGCGCAGCAACGGCTGCTCTTCGATGCCGCGAGGGTCGACGTGGTCAAGGGCAAGAGAGTCGGCCTCGTCGACGATGTCATCTCTACGGGTGCCTCGATGCGGGCGGCGCTGAACCTCCTTCACCGAGTCGGGGCGGAGCCGGTGGCGATCGGCACCCTGGTCACCGAGGCGGCCACCTGGCGCCGCGAGCTCGGCGACACGGTGGAGCTCGTGCACGCGCTCGGCGCCATCCCAGTGTTTCGTCGTGACGCGTCCGGGGTGCTCGTAGAGGACTGGGACGGAGGCGGTGAGCCCGACGGCTTGGCGATCGCCCCGGTGAGCGGGACTGCAACGGTGGGCGAGCCTTAGAGGGTGCCGGGCTGACATCGAGATCCCGACGAGGGCGGTTTCGCCCTGGCTCACCTCGGCGCGAACCTCCCGCAAGCCTGAGCTTCGGGCAGCCGGTGCCAGGGACTACCTGGGCCTAAGCTGCACCGGGGTGGGCGAGCGAGCGACACATCCCGGCGGTGGGACCCGTGCCGAAGCCCCCGGTCCGGACGGGACCGCTGCATCACCGCTTCCGAGACCTGCTGAAGGGCCAAGCCGCGGGTCGCTGGCCGCGCGCTGGGGACCGGTCACCCTTCTGACGATCGCTGCCGCGCTGTTGTCGCTCTACAAGCTCGCCTCGTCACCGATGTGGAGCGACGAGACCGCCTCGGTGTCCATCTCGGTTCAGCACGGCCATGGGCTGTGGAGCGCGGTCGCCAGCGACGGCGGGAGCATGTCGGCGTACTACTTGTTGCTGCACACCTTGTTCCTCGCGGGCTTGGGACAGTCCGCCGTCTCGGTCCGGCTCGTCTCAGTGGTGGCCTTCGTCGTGATGGTCCCCTTCCTGTACGGCCTCGTACGGCGCTGTTGGGGCAACCAGGTTGCCGTCATCGCGACCGCGCTTGTCATCACCAACCGGATGGTGATCTCCAAGGCCCAAGAGGCGCGTGGCTACGCGCTCGGGCTTCTCCTCGTCGTGGTGGCGGCGTGGCTGCTCAGCGTTGCGGTCGACCGGCGCTCACGTCCTCGTCTCGTCGCCTGGGCCGTCGTCTCGGCGTTGGCCTGTTACAGCTTGCTCTTGTCACCGCTGTTTCCTGTTGCGCAGTTCGTGTCACTGGGCACCCTGCGCCGGCGGCCCCGCCTGGTTCGGTCGGCGGTGATCGCGGTCGGGGTGGCAGCGGTCTTGGTCGTGCCCCTCGGTTTGATGGCGCTTCACCGCGGCACGGGGCAGATCGACTGGATCGCGCCCATCAGCGCAGGGTCGGTGAAGGGCTTCCTCTACGGCCTCATCGTGCCCTGGTTCTCGACGTGGCTGCGCTGGCTGATGCTGGTGGTCATCTTCGTGGGGATAGTGCAGACGGTGCGTGAGGCCGTTGAGCGCGAGGCCGGCTCGCTCGAGCGCTGGCACCGCGTCATGCTGCTGTGTTGGGGGGTCCTCCCGCTCGTGGTCCTGCTGGCGATCTCGTTCTCGGTGTCGCTTCTCCAGTCGGATTACCTGATCGCTTCCGTGCCCGCTTTTGCAGTGCTCGCGGCCCTCGGGATCACGACGATCGCCAGGTGGGCCGGCGCGGGCGCTGCCGGAGGCATCGCAGCGATCCGAGCCGGAGAGGGCTCTCGATCCAGGCACGTTCCCGCACCAGCCGGTCTGGTGCTCGCGGCGGCGCTCGCCGGCTTGATGGTCGTGTACCCGCTCGTGGACTCGTGGGGCCGCTACGGGGCGATGATCGAGAACGGTCCCGGCGAGACGGCTCTCGTCGTCGGTCTCGCGCGCCCCGGCGACGCGATCATCTTCGATCAGCCTGCGCAGCGGATGATCTTCAACTACTACCTGCTCGCGGACTTCGACACGGCGGGCAAGCTCCCTCTGCTCCCCGCACCGGCCTGGCCCTCCACTGCTTGGGGCACGCAGTTGCCCTATGCCGCAGATCATCGGGTGCCCACGCCGGCGGCCATAGCGGCGCTGGACGGCCGCTTCTCCCGGGTCTGGGTCGTCGACGGAGGCTGGGCACCGCTTCCGAGATACCTGGCTCAAAGCCGCGCCATGCTCGCGGCGCTCGGTCAGGGATATCCGGTCGTCGGCGAGGAGGACTTCCGGGGCGTGAAGGTGCTCCTGTTCTCGAAGTCGGGGCCGCGACCGCCCGGCATGCACGCCTGGACCGGTGGGGGATAGCGCCTCTCGAGGTCAAACCCCGAGGTGCACGCGCCAGAACGCCTCGATCTCCTTGGCCGCGGCGATGGCGATGATGTCACAGCCCCCTGGCGGGGCGATGTGGACACCGTCGCTGTCCCTGGCGAGCACCGTCTGACCTGAGCTGTTGGTGAGGTAGGCGCTGTATTGACCTTCGGCATTCGAAAAAAGGGACCACGTCGGGAAGAACTTGACACCCCGGTGCAGGGCGGCCTGTGCCCTGTAGATCGCATTCAACGACTGCATGGCCGCGCCGAAGGTGGGGTCCTGCATGATCGGAAGCCCGACCCAGAGCATCTTGGCACCCGCCTTCAACGTCTCGCTCATCATGCGGGCGACCCGCTGGGAGTAGATGGTGTGCCACTGGGGCGTGCCGAAGACGACCGGCTCGCCCTTGACGAGGAAGTTCTGCGCGTCGTTGCCGCCGACGAGGATCATCACCATCTGTGGGTGGTACCTGGTGAGATCAGCGGCCAGCACGGCAGGCCAGTTGTAGTAGTCAGGGCGGGCGAGCCCGCTGTCGCCGTGCGCAGCCTGCACGATGCGCACGAGGGGGTTCGTGCCCATCGTGTAACCGAGGCCGAGGCCGAGATCCTCGCCCAGCGAGTCGCCGATGTCGAGGATCGTCATGGGTTTGGCGGCCGTCGGCTGGTGGAGGCGGGGCATCGTGGTCGTCGTAGTGGTCGAGGACTTGTCAGTTACGGGGGTGCCGGCAGAGGCGTGGTCCCTGCACCCAGCGATGAGCACGCAGCAGGCAATGGCCACGACGGCGCCCCGGGCGAGCCGAGTTGAGATCGCGGCCTTGTCGGAGCGACGTTCGGGCATGTCGTGGAAACTAGCCGCGCCGCGCCGCCTTGACAGGGCGGTGGTGCCCGGCGGTCTCCGCGCCTCAGCGTTCACCAGTCCGTCTAGCCCTGGTCGAGCCGCCCGTGCAGGTAGTCGTCGTAGGCGCCCAGGTCCAACAGCCCGTGGCCCGAGTAAGAGAAGAGGATCACCTTCTCCTCGCCGGCTTGTTTGGCGGCCAGCGCCTCGTCTATCACTGCCCGAACGGCATGTGCCGTCTCCGGTGCAGGGATCGTTCCCTGGGTTCGGGCGAACTGGACGGCCGCCTCGAATACCTTGCCTTGTGGATAGGCGACTGCTCGCATCCTGCCGGCCTTCACGAGATCGGAGATGATCGGTGCGTCGCCGTGGTAGCGGAGCCCCCCGGCATGGATCGAAGGCGGGATGAACTCATGGCCGAGGGTGTACATCGGCAGGAGGGGCGTCATCTCGGCGACATCAGCGAAGTCGTACTCGAATGTCCCTTCCGTGAGCGTCGGGCACGAGGACGGCTCGACGGCCAGTAGGTCCACGCCGGCATCGGGCACGAACGGCAGGGAGATGCCGCCGAGGTTCGACCCGCCGCCACACGAGCCGATCACGATGTCGGGGAGTCGCTCTCCGGCCTGAGCCAGCTGGTCCTTGGCCTCCAGCCCGATGACGGTCTGGTGCAACAGGACGTGATTGAGGACCGAGCCGAGCGAGTAGTGCGTGTCGGATCGCGAGACTGCGTCGCGGACCGCGTCGGAGATAGCCGAGCCGAGAGATCCAGGGCTGTCCGGATCGTCGACGGGGGAGGGGACGACCGATCCTCCCCAGACCTCCATCATGACGCGGCGGTAAGGCTTTTGGTCGTAAGAGGCGCGCACCATGTACACCTTGCACTCGAGCCCGAACAACGCGCAGGCGAACGCAAGCGCGCTGCCCCATTGGCCCGCCCCGGTCTCGGTGGCGAGCCTCGCTATGCCGGCCTGCTTGTTGTAGAAGGCCTGTGGGACGGCGGTGTTCGGCTTGTGGGACCCGGCGGGGGACACCGACTCGTCCTTGTAGTAGATCCGCGCCGGCGTGCCCAGTGCACGCTCCAGCCGCTCCGCGCGGATCAGCGGCGTCGGGCGCCACAGCCGTAGCACGTCGATGACCTCTCCGGGGATGTCGACCCAGGGCTCGGAGGTGACCTCCTGGCCGATTAGCGCCATCGGGAAGAGCGGGGCGAGATCATCGGGGCCGACCGGTTGACGGGTTCCCGGATGAAGATCGGGTTGCAGGGGCTCGGGCAGTTGTGGCACGACGTTGAACCACGCCTCGGGCATCTGTCCGGGTGGAAGGTTCCAGCGCATCAAAGTCGTTCCTTTCTGGCCGTTCGAGGGTGAGTGAGGGGCACTTTAGGGCAATAACCCGCGCTGAGCACGGGCTAGCGGCACATCGGCTCGGGCTCGAACACCGCGTTTCGTGCCGGGCCTCGCCGGTTGAGGGCCTCGCGGGTTGACGGGCCTCGCCGGGCGCTCTGGCCCGCCCGCCCGAGGGAATGAATTCGCTGAGCCACCGTTATATTGAGTCATGCTCACTAATCGCTCATCCTCCAGGATGACCCGTCCGGCCGAAGACTCCGCGCCGAACGCCGAGGACGTCGCTCAGCTCGCCGAGCTGCTCGTGCGGACCTCCCGGCGGTTGCGGCGCAGCTCGATGGCCGAGCTCGGTCCGATGGGGTTGACAGGAGCCCAGGCGCGGGTCATCCGCTACCTCGTGGCAGTGGGTCACCCGGCGCGGATGGCCGACATCGCGGCCGCCCTCGAGGTCGTGCCCCGGACGGCGACCTCGGTCGTGGACGACCTCGAGGCGGCCAAGCTCGTCGCGAGAGCGACCGATCCTCGTGACCGCCGTTCGGTCCTCGTTTCTCTCACCGATGAAGGAGTACTTTTGCTCGATCGGATCGCGCAGGCGCGCCGGCGAACGGCCGAAGCGACCTTCAGCGCCCTGTCGCCGAAGCAGCGGGGTGAGCTGACGCGGCTGTTGACGGTGTGCTGCGGGCCGAACGAACGGTGCGGTTCGGGCGGGCCCCAGCCTCGGCCGGCGCATTCGAGAAGGGGGCACTGAAAGATGGGACCTGGACGCGGCACGGCCCATGGTGCAGCCGGCATGTGGTCGCTCATGAGGGACCGCTCCGTTACCAAGCAGAAGCTTCCTCCCGGCACCGTCGGCAGGATCATGAGGTTCGCCGCGCCGTACCGGAGGATGCTCGGGGTCTTTCTCGGCGTCATCGTCGTCGACGCCCTCATCGGGGTGTGGAACCCGTTGATCTATCGCGAGATCATCGACGGGGGCATCGCCCGGCACAACTCTCACCTGATCGTCTCGCTTGCCCTGCTCCTCGCCGGCCTGGCGCTCGTTGATGCGTTGCTGTCGCTCGCTCAGCGCTACATCTCGTCGCGCGTCGGCGAAGGACTGATATACGACATGCGCGAGAAGGTCTTCGGTCACGTCCAAGAGATGCCGCTCGCGTTCTTCTCGCGCACCCAGACCGGTGCTCTCATCTCCAGATTGAACAACGACGTTCTCGGAGCACAGCAGGCCTTCACCGACACGCTCTCCTCGATCGTCAGCAACCTCATCACCGTGGTTCTCACCGTCGCGGTCATGGCGTTCCTCTCGTGGCAGATCACCGTTGTCGCCCTGTTGCTGCTCCCGCTCTTCGTCTTCCCGGCTCGCCGGATCGGCCGCAAGCTGCAGCTTTTGACCAGGGAGGCCTACAACCTCAACGCCCAGATGAACAACACGATGACGGAGCGCTTCAATGTCTCGGGTGCTCTGCTCGTCAAGCTGTTCGGCCGTCCGGACATCGAGCATGAGCAGTTCGCTGGTCGCGCGGCCCGTGTCCGCGACATCGGCGTGCAGACGGCGATGTACGGCAGGGTCTTCTTCCTGTCGCTCATCCTCACCTCGTCGCTCGCGACGGCACTCGTGTACGGCTGGGGAGGCGTGCTCGCGGTGGACGGCCGTTTCAAGGTCGGCACCGTCGTCGCGCTCGCCGCACTGCTCACTCGTCTCTATGGTCCGCTCACCGCTTTGTCGAACGTGAACGTCGACGTGATGACCGCACTGGTCTCGTTCGACAGGGTCTTCGAGGTGCTGGATCTCGCTCCGCTGATCGCCGAGCAGCCGGACGCCGTCGTCCTTGGCCGTGGCCCTGTCGCAGTCGAGTTCGACCATGTCGACTTCAGCTACCCGACAGCGGAGGAAGTGTCGCTCGCCTCGCTCGAGTCGGTTGCCGTCTTGGACCAGACGCCATCCAGCCAAGTCCTCTACGACGTGAGCTTCCGTGCCGAACCCGGCCAGCTGGTGGCGCTCGTCGGGCCGTCCGGGGCGGGCAAGACCACGATCAGCTATCTCGTCTCACGCCTCTACGACGCGCGATCAGGCGCCGTACGCCTGAACGGCATCGACGTCCGCGACGCCACGTTCGCCTCCCTGCGGGAATCGATCGGCGTCGTGACCCAGGACGCACACCTGTTCCACGAGACGATCCGGGCGAACCTTCTCTACGCAAAGCCCGACGCGACCGAAGAAGAGCTCCACGAAGCCGTCTCCGGTGCGCAGATCCTGCCCTTCGTCGAGTCGCTCCCCGATGGTCTCGACACCGTCGTCGGCGACCGCGGATACCGGCTCTCCGGTGGCGAGAAACAGCGCATAGCCCTCGCTCGCCTCTTGCTCAAGGCACCGGACGTGGTCGTCCTCGACGAGGCCACCGCCCATCTCGACTCGGAGTCCGAGGCGGCGGTCCAGCGTGCGCTGCAGACGGCCCTCGAGGCCAGGACGTCAATCGTGATCGCGCACCGGCTCTCGACTGTGCGCGGTGCCGACCAGATCCTCGTGGTGGCCGACGGCCGCATCGTGGAACGAGGTCGCCACGAGGAGCTGCTGGCGGCCGGCGGGGTGTACGCGGACCTGTACCACACCCAGTTCGAGCACCAGGCGATCGAGGAAGCAGATGTCGTCGCGACTTAGGGCCGCGGGACATACTGGGCCCGTGGCCGCGCGTGACATCGATGAGCTCCTGAGCCACCTCTCCGTACGTCGGCGACCTGGGAGCTGGTGCATGGTCAGCGACGTGACGGTGCCTGCCGAAATGACGGTAGCGGCCACAATTGTCGAAGACGAGGGCACGACCACGGTGCTGTCGGTGACCGACGCAGAGCGGCTCGGCGTCCGACCGGAGTTCGTCGCCGCTTGGCTCACCGTGGAGGTGCACTCGGCGCTTGACGCCGTTGGCCTGACTGCAGCGCTGGCGACGGCTTTGGCGACCGGGAACATCGCATGCAACGTGCTGGCCGGGTACCACCACGACCACGTCCTGGTTCCTGTCGACCAGGCCGATCAGGCCATCGCTGTCCTCACCGCACTTCGTAGCTCGCATCGTCCATGACCGCAGGATGGCGCTGATCTTGAGGGCCCCGGTGCTGACCCGAAGGCCGCTGCCGCCGATCAAGGTACCTTGGAGGAGCTGGTGATCAGGGTGCGTCAGCCGGACGCGGTCCGCACCGATGAGGAAGGGAATGCTCCGTGACAGCCAAAGAGCACTGGAAATCAGAACCGGAGGATCACGACTATCCGGCTGCTGCGAGCTACCTCTCCCTTCTTCTGCCCCAGCCATCGGTCGATGCCCTGGTAGCCGAGCTGCGCGCCGCGCCCATCGGCCACTGGAAGGCCAAGGATCTCCTGCGCGCGAGCGGTCTTGGACTATTGCCCACCGACAACCCGCATGTCAGCTCAGATCTGAAGAAGGTCAAAGAGGGCGACAAGCTCTCGCCGGTTCTTCTCGTCCGGGGGAGCCTGAACAGGTCGGCCCCATTGCAGATCGCGGACGGCCACCACCGCATTTGCGCGAGCTATCACCTCGACGAGGACGCCGACATCCCTTGCCGGATGGCCAGCAGCCCGAAGGCCTGATGGTCTGACGTGTTGTCAGACCTCTACTTGACTCGCACGAACGGTTCGCTCGGAA
>OBLW0100000357.1_pt1 | contig 39083 bp, 42 predicted proteins | sample 1520161 | NCBI WGS metagenome assembly OBLW01 (sample SAMEA3539309, study PRJEB22396) | soil metagenome | biome: tundra; feature: field; material: soil | place: USA | collected 2010-05 | depth 0.15 m
AATCGTCCCCACGTTTACGTGAGGTTTCGTACGATCAAATTTTTCCTTCGCCATAAAAGTCCCTGCATCCCTTTCGTAGCTTGTACTGCACGTTTCAACCCGGGGCGCCGGCCATCCGGCTCCAGCCCCAAAACCTTTTCTTGCTTACTTGCCCTGCGCCCGGCCGATGATTTCATCGGCAATCATGCGCGGAGCTTCTTCGTAGCGCGCAAACTGCATCGAATACGAAGCCCTGCCCTGCGTGGACGAACGAATCTCGTTCACGTAGCCAAACATTTCTTTCAACGGCACGATGGCCTTGATCACCTGCGAACCAGCCATGTGCTCCATGCCCTCGATCCGTCCGCGACGCGAGTTGATGTCGCCGATGATGACGCCCATGTACTCTTCGGGAACCGTGACTTCAACGGCCATTACCGGCTCAAGCAGCACTGGCGAGGCCTTGCGTGCGGCCTCCTTGAACGCGATCGAGCCAGCAAACTTGAAGGCCATTTCGTTCGAGTCCACTTCGTGATAGCTGCCGTCGTAAAGCGTTACCTTTACGTCCACCATCGGGAAGCCGGCCAGGATGCCCAACTCGAGCGCTCCCTGCACGCCCTGGTCGATGGGCTTGATGTATTCCTTGGGCACCGAACCGCTCTTGATCTCGTTAATGAACTCGTAGCCCGCGCCGGGGGTGTTGGGCTCAACGCGCAGTTTGCAGTGCCCGTAGTTGCCTGAACCGCCAGTCTGGCGAATGTACTTGCCCTCGGCTTCAGCCTTCTTGCGGATGGTCTCGCGGAAGGCAACCTTCGGCTCGCCCACATTGGCTTCGACCTTGTGCTCGCGCCTCATGCGGTCGACCAGAATTTCCAGGTGCAACTCGCCCATGCCGCTGATAATCGTCTGGCCCGAATCTTCGTCGGTCCGCACCTTGAAAGTGGGGTCCTCGTCCGCCAGCCGCGCCAAGGCAACGCCCATCTTCTCCTGATCGGCCTTGGTCTTGGGCTCGATGGCTACCGATATCACCGTCTCCGGGAATGTGATGGCGCCGAGCGCAATCTCATGATGCGGCGCACAGAGCGTGTCACCTGTCTTCAGTTCTTTCAGCCCCACGCATGCACAGATGTCGCCGGCCAGTATCTCGGACACATCCTCGCGCTTGTTGGCGTGCATTTTTACCAGGCGGCCAATGCGATCAGTCTTGCCGATGCGCGGATTCAGCACCGTGTCGCCGGTCTTGAGCGAGCCCGAATAGACGCGCACAAAGCAAAGCTTGCCGAAGGGATCGTTGATGATCTTGAAGGCCAAAGCCGCAAGCGGTTCGTTGTCGTCCGGCTTGCGGATCTCGACCCGATCGTGATGATGAGGGTCGATGCCTTCGACCGGAGGCTTGTCGAGAGGGCTGGGCAGATAGTCAATGACTGCATCGAGCAGCGTTTGAATGCCCTTGTTCTTGAATGCGCTTCCGCACAGCACTGGGAAGATCTTCAGATCGATGGTGGCCTGGCGGATACCAGCCTTGAGTTCCTCAATCGTGGGCGTCTCGCCTTCCAGGAACTTCTCCAAAAGCACATCGTCGGTTTCGGCGATAACTTCAATCAACTGCAGCCGAAAGGCCTCGGCCTTCTTCTGGAGGTCGGCAGGAATCGGCTCGACGGAGAATTCGGCACCCAGCGTTTCGTCATGCCACAGGACGGCCTTCATCTCGATGAGATCGACCACGCCCTTGAAGCCGGCTTCCGCGCCAATGGGAATCTGCAGCGCCACGGGCCGCGCGCCCAGACGCTTGCGGATGGTCTCGAGAACGTGCTCGAAATCGGCGCCGTTCTTGTCCATCTTGTTCACAAAGCAGATGCGCGGAACCTTGTACTTGTCGCCCTGCCGCCAGACAGTCTCCGTCTGCGGCTGCACGCCGGAAACGGAGTCAAACAGCGCAACCGCACTGTCAAGGACGCGCAAGCTGCGCTCTACTTCGGCGGTAAAGTCCACGTGGCCGGGAGTGTCAATGATATTGATCCGGACGTCTTTCCACATGCAGGTGGTGGCGGCCGATGTGATCGTGATGCCGCGCTCCTGCTCCTGCTCCATGTAATCCATGGTCGCCGTGCCTTCATGCACTTCGCCGATGCGGTGCGTGATGCCGGTATAAAACAGGATGCGCTCTGTCGCTGTCGTCTTCCCGGCGTCGATGTGCGCCATGATTCCGATGTTCCGGCAACGATTCAGAGGTACGGTGCGAGCCACGTTTGTTTTCCTTGCAGGCGCTTCTGGCCCGCGGTTGATTTCTGATGCCAAGTGCTTCGGAGCCGGTCTATCGGACCCCATCCAGCCGGCGCATTGATCACCCCGGCCCAATCTCTTACGATTCCCGCCCGCTTACCAGCGGTAGTGAGCAAAGGCCTTGTTGGCCTCGGCCATGCGGTGCACGTCTTCCTTCTTCTTCATGGCCGCGCCGCGCCCGTTGGCCGCATCCAGCAGCTCGTTGCTCAGCTTGTCGGTCATGCCTTTTTCGCCACGATTGCGGCCATACGTAATCAGCCAGCGAATCGCCAGCGAGGTGCGCCGGTCGGGAGCAACTTCGATCGGCACCTGGTAGTTGGCGCCGCCAACACGTCGGGTCTTGACCTCAAGCAGCGGTTTGCAGTTCTCTACCGCCTTCTTGAAGAGCTTCAGAGCGTCGTCGCCGCCGCCCTTCTCTTCGAGGGTCTTCATCGCCTCATAGAAGATGCCCTGGGCTGTCGACTTCTTTCCGCCCCACATCATCGAGTTCACAAACTTGGTCACCAGCGTGGACCCGTAGACTGGATCCGGCGCCACTTCCCGCTTCGCAATGTGCCCTTTTCTCGGCATAGTCCTCAAAATCCTTCGCGCTTTCGCGCCGCTTCTGCTGCCCTAGTCCGGGTTCCAAACTCCGCCCCGGAACCGTTAGCTACTTCTTGCCCTTCGGTGCCGCGCCGCCCTTGGCGCGCTTGGCCCCGTACTTTGAACGACTCTGCATGCGGTTGGCCACGCCCACCGAATCCAGAGTGCCCCGGACCACGTGATAACGCACACCCGGCAGATCCTTTACACGGCCGCCGCGGATAAGCACAATCGAGTGCTCCTGAAGATTGTGGCCGATGCCGGGGATATAGGTGGTCACCTCAATCCCGTTGGTCAGCCGCACGCGGGCTACCTTGCGCAGGGCTGAGTTCGGCTTCTTCGGAGTCTGTGTATACACGCGGGTGCAAACACCGCGCCGCTGCGGCGAGGCCTGCAAGGCAGGTGACGCCGTCTTGTACCGGGGGGCCGTGCGCCCCTTGCGAACCAACTGATTGAATGTAGGCAAACTGAAACTCCTTACCGCGTCAAAAAACTCTTCAACATCCAAACCCAACAGCCACACGCAGACCCATCAGGCCTCCCCTGCTTTCATGCGCGCCAATCACCGGCGCACACACGCACGGAAGCCCTATTGTTACTGCTTCGCGTCTGCCTTCGTTCCAATCTCAGACGAGAACCGGGACGGTGGCCGTTCGTTTTCCTGATAATCCCAGGAAAAGCCGACTCCGTTTCGCCGCTTCCGGCCCGCATAGCCCTCCAAGGTGGAGAACGCGCGAGCGCCGATGCGATGTATCCCTGCCCCCGCAAGAAGAGAGCTACTTCGGGGACCTATCTGGCCGGTTAACTTCACCTGACCCGGGGACCAACCCGCCCATTGCTGCCGGAGGAGTTGCCCATACACGCCCTTCGTTAAGACACACGAACGTGCGTGTTCTTGCGGAACCTTCTTACAATAGCAAGAAATGCGGGCGGGGTCAACGCATTCGACCCCTTCCCGGAGGATTCTTGCCGACCTAATTGATTGATTGCAATTTCCAGGCCCCGCCATCCAGAACAAAGTCCGCCGTCCGTGTGGAACTCAACTGGTTGCCGGGATTGTGAGCAATCCCCACCAACGGGTCGGGGACCCCAGTCAGATCAACACCCTCAGTGAAGGTAACCGTCTTGGTTTGTCCGACATCCTGAATATCCTTGATATCGCGCGCCTTGAGGTGATTGGCAGCCACCGTTACCATGACAATCGAGTATTTCGTGTCGGTGGGGCTATCCGGCCGCCACTTGATCACATCACCCCCGGTTACCTGCTTGACAACCTTCTTGCCTTCAGGAGTCAGGGTGAAATCAGCCCAATACTTGTTGGGATAAATCGTAGTCCGGTTCCAGTACTTGGCCGTCGCGCCCTGGACCATGCCGTCGTTGTTCACGATGATGTTCGCGCCAACCGCAGGCGTTGCATCATACTTGGCCTGGATCATTGAAAGCGCCTGGGCCTGTGTCAGTTCCGGAGCTGACTTGCAGCCGGCCAAAACCATTCCCGCTCCCAAAATTGCCAAAGACATCAAAACATTCATTTTCGCCACGTTTTTCACTTTCCCTCCGTTGGACACACACGATTGGTTGATTTACTTCGACCCGCCATTTTTATCCTACTTTCCGCTGCTGTCAATGGAGTTGGAAGTGACGGGGCGCACAACAGATCGCTTGATCCTCTGGAAATCCCCCGGCCAACCCAAGATTGAGGCAAAATTGCCTCCCTCTTTCACTGCTCCGCCCGTCAGTGTACCGTCTCCCCGGCAATCCGGCCCACGAGAAATTCAAGAAATCCCTTCTCGTCCGAGCGCAGGCAGACCTGGGCGTTGGGAGCCCCCTCCACTGGTTTCGTAAATCCCTTGTCGTCCACTTCCAGCCGCATCGGCGTCGCCGGGCAAAGATCGGGGCGAATCGCATAAGTCACTGCCACCGGGTCAAACAAAGTTGGCCGGCGCCATTCTTTTGCCCCGGTCCATTGGTGGTAAAGCAGCGTTAGCTGATCGGTGAGCGGCGAGCCGTGAGCCAAGACCGCTCCCAACGCCGGATTTTCTAAATGAATCTGCGTCGAGTCAAGCGGCATTACGAAAATCGGAACCCCGGACCCCAGCAGCGCCGTGGCCCCCGCCGGATCGCACAAAATGTTCCACTCCGGCGATGGCGCATTCTGCCTGGCGCCGTCCTTTCCGTCGTAGCCCCGATAAACACTGCCGCCCATGATCACTACACGCTTCAGCTTTCTGAACGTAGCAGGATCACGCGCAATTGCCGCCTGCACATTGAACAACGGTCCGATCGCGATCAGCGTGATCATCCGCGGATGTGCCCGAATCTGCCCCAGCAGAAAATCGACCGCGCCCTTGTGCTTCAGCTCTGGCGACTGCATCGCATACGCCGCCTGCGTGAAGTGGACGCTCTTGGTTCCCACTCCGGCCATCACGGGAATGTCCTGCCGGCCGACCGCTTTCAGATAGCGGTCAACAAGACGAGCTCTCAGCTCCGTATCGCCGAACGCCGTTTCAACGCCTAGCAACCGCAGTTCCGGACTGCGCAACACCAGTGCCAGCGCAAAGGCGTCATCAATGTCGTCCCCAATATCCGTATCGAGAATTACCAGTTGCGGCGCTGCACCGGGCGTCCGGGCTGCCGCGGGAGCCGCCTGCGAATTCATCACAGGCGAACCGGCGGCTAATAGCGCGAGCGCGGCCAAAGAACCAAACAATCGCACTGTTTTCATGCCGCCCATTGTAGCTGCACCGGCTTCGGCCTGCCGAGCCAAATGCTCTCGAAATCTATCCGCCAAAGCACCCTACTGCTTTGCCTGTGCGGAATCCCCGCCGTGTGTCAGCATCTCGAAGACGGTTGTGTGAATATCTACCGGCTCCGGAATCGCCATCACCTTGTCCAGCCACTCGCGTGTTTCCGGCAACGGTTGCCCCAGGCGGTTGTGGAACTCGTTGTATCCGATGCCGAATGTGTATCCAGCACCGTAGCGAATATTGCCACCGCATAGCGTGGCCGGCACCGGCTCTTTTTTCATCAGCAAATGCGCGTGAAATTCAAGCGCCCCAATCAGTCGCGGCTCCTCGTCCTCATAGAGCTTGTCGCCCTGGATATGCGCAGTCTCTGCCGCGGCCATGGTGGCGGAGATGGCGTATCCCGTGTGCCCCAGGTCGCGGCATGTCTCCGCTGCCACGCCATTCATGGTTTCATCAAACGTGGTCTGCCCAAACCATCCTTCGTGGGGACCGGGGGTGATGACCCTGGGATGATCCCCATCCAGTTTCGCGTTGTAGAAATACACCGGCACGCGCTCACGCCACATGTTCTCCGCGTACGTAAGCAACGCGCGATCGTCTGTGAATACGGCAATGCCCATCATGCCTTCGACCATGCTCAACTGCCAGTTGCCAACATTCCGCGGCGCTCCATCACGAATCAGTGGCAGGTTGATTTTGGTCAGCATGTCGCTGAACGCCTGCACATCTTTCGTCTTCCATCCTGCGCGGCTGTGCCGGATAATCTCGCCCGCACGCGGCCACATTTCCGCGCTCCACGCGGCTTGCAGATGCGTGTTCGCGTTTGTGTACCCCTTCACCTTGTAGCTGTAGGTGTTCATGATGCGGATCGCGTTGGCAGCATAGCGATGATCGCGCGTGATCCACCACAACACAGCTTGAAGATAGGCTGCGCTCGCATCCGAATCCTCGGCGTGGCATCCGTGATCCGGCCGGGAATATGCCCCGCAGTCGATAATGCCAGTCTCCGGCGGTCCAAGCACTTTGTAGTCCATCGCCGCGTATTGGCTAGCCACGGCCTTCTGATATTGGCTGTAGATTGGATCCTTCTTCGACTTAACCTGCCGCTTCACATAATCCAATTGCTGCCTGCCCACCAGCACACCCGGATGCTTCATTGCCTGCGCGCTTCCCACCACGCACACACTCCCCATCAGAAGCGCCACACCTACACGAATCCGCATCTTCACCCCGCAAAATGAAAGCTGATTTGAAAGACGCCGCGAAGTTTAGCGGTGCCGTAGAGCGATTGGCTGCAAAGTCACCATGCTGCGGTTCGCCAAATCTACTTCACCGGCGCCGTCACCACTCCAACCAACGAATCTGCACACCCGTAATAAAGAAACCAGCGCCCGTGAAACACCACCAGCCCTTCGGCGAAAGTGGTCCCGGCCGCATATTGCCCGGTCTTCTCGTAAGCCATCTCCGGCTTCAGCACAGGATGGTCCGCGCGTGCGACGATCCGAAACGGGTTATCGGGTTCAAACAGCGCTTCCCCGACTCCGTAAGCATTGGGCCCCAGCGCGGGATCGCCGCCTTTCACAGCATTCTTTCCGTTGTAGAGAACCACGATTCCCTTGCTCGTCAAAACCGGCGGCGGCCCGGTCTCAGGAAACGTGCTGTCGAAGTGCTTTGGCCGAGGACCCATCCGTTCTGCGGGCGCACCGGTCGCGTCTTCAAGCGGCGTCCAGTGAATCAGGTCCGCCGACGTTGCCAGGTGGATCGCCCCTTCACCCCAGTACATCCAGTACTTATCGTCGATCTTAGCCGCGATCAAACGTCCTTTGCTTTCGTCCAGCCGCGTCACAATCCCCGCCGACTTGTACTTGAGTGAGTCAAACTTGCCGCCCATTTCATGCAGAAAGGCCGTCCCGTATTTGGTCCAGTGCAGCAGATCGGGCGAAGTGGCAATCCCTACCGAGTAGGTCTGCCGATTCCACTGGGTATAGGTCAGCACGTACGTCCCGTCTTCCCCCTCCACAATGCGCGGGTCCTCCACGCCGCCCGGCCACTCGCGCGCTTTCTCGCCGTCAGAGGTTGGGAAGAAGACCGGTTCGGCGCGCCGCGTAAAGTGAATGCCGTCCTCGCTCTCCGCCAGCCCCAGTCGCGAAGTATGTCCACCAATCTCCATCGCTCCCGAGTCGTCCTCGGCCCGATAAAGCACGTACACCTTGCCATCGCGCACAATCGCCGCCGGGTTGAAAGTATGCAGCGCTTCCCAATGCACCGGCGTCTTCAGCACCGGATCGATAAACGTTGACTCCGGCCGCGGCGCAATCACCGGGTTCCCCTCCGCAGGTCGAGCAAACGGCCCAATCTCCCACGGCTCCAAATTCTGCGCAGACAATGCAGTCCCGCATAAAACGAATGCCGCGAACGCCCATCCAGCACGCACTTTCCACTTCATCCTTTGCATTCGTACGCCTTTCACTTCAAATCCAATCTGCTGCCGGATCATTTTGGTTCTGCAATCATTCCCGCCGAATAAAAACTCAGCGACGCATCGCCTTGTTCCAGCAGCCGAGTGCGTGACAGGCCCCCATACTGCTCTTCCAGCCGCTCTTTGCGCCGATGCTCCGCAATCACCACCGCACCCGCAGCCAGCAGCCCGACCGAAGCCCCGCCCAGCAGCCCCAGCGCCGCCATGTACTCTTCAGCCGCGTCATAAGGAGGATCCAGAAACACCACATCAAAACCCGCCGCCCCATTCAGAGGCCTGCGCAGAAACGACCCCACGCTCCCGCTCTGAATTCGGAATCCCTCCGCGAGTCCAAGTCGGTCAAGATTCGCCCGCAGCACCTTGAGCGCCGCCGGAGCCCGCTCCACAAACGTGACCTGCGCCGCACCCCGGCTCACGGCCTCAATCCCCACCGCGCCCGAACCGGCATATAAATCGAGAAATGCCGCGCCCTTGATCCGTGGCGCCAGCACGTTGAACAGCGTCTCCCGAAGCCGGTCGCTGGTAGGCCGAGTGGCCAATCCCGCCGGTGCCTCCAGCGCCCGAGAGCGAAATGTTCCGGCAATGATCCGCATCGCCAACCAGCATACGCGAAGCGCTCCCGGCCCCGGCCGACTGCAATCCTGCCCCGAACCAACTACAATCGGAGTATGCGAGGCTGGTCAATCCCGCTGGGCCGTTGGATGGGCGTGGAAATGCGCGTCCATATCTTCTTTCCGCTGCTCGTCCTAGTCTTCTTCGGCATCAGCGCCGGCGACGGATGGCCGCGCGGCCTGGGCCTCTTCTTGATCCTCGTCGCTGCGGTCATGGTGCGCGAAATCGCGCGTCTGCTGGTCGCGGCCTGGCTTGGTCTCCGCATACGCGCCGTGCTCCTGCTCCCCATCGGCGGACTATTCGCCTACGCCAATCCTGAAAGCCAGGAGATCGCCAATCAGGGCAGCGGACAGTTTGTCATCGCACTGGCCGGCCCCCTGGCCAATTGGGCAACGGCCCTGGTGCTGGCCGCTTCAGTTCTCGGCGCCAGTGCAGACGTTCCCCTGTTCGCCCTGCCTCTAATCGCACCCGACCACCTGATCCGCAGCATGGTCTGGATGCAGTTTTTCCTCGGAGCGCTGCACCTGCTGCCGGCCTATCCACTGGACTTCGGCCGCCTCATTCGCGGCGGCTTTGCCCGGAAGCACGGCTTCGCTCCCGCCGGCCGCGCCTCCGCTGGCATCGGACAGGTAATCGCCCTGGCTGCCATGCTCGGCGGCATGTTGCTCCACAATCCCTGGCTCATCCTTGCCGGCTTCTTTATCATGATCGGCGCGCAAATTGAAGATCAGGGCGTCTTCTTCCAGTCCGTGGTCGACACCGTGCGCATGCGCGAAGTCATGCTCACCGATTTCGCTACCCTCTCGGCCTCTGACACGCTGGCCGACGCGCTGGTCCGCTGTGTTCACTCACTCCAGGAAGATTTCCCCGTCGTGCGCGGCCCGCAACTGGTCGGCATCGTCTCTCGCCAGCGCATCGTGGACGCTCTACGCAACGACGGCAACGGCTACATCCAGTCAGTCATGTCGCGCGCCTTCCAGGTGGCAAAGCCCGAGGACACTCTCGGCACCACCATCCGCCGGCTCACCGCAGGCCACGGCCTGGCGCTGATTCCCGTCACCGAGAGCGGACGCGTCGTTGGCATTGTCAGCGTGCAAAACCTGATGAGTTCCATGTCGCTGCTTTCCGAGCAGCGCCGCATGGAACGCGAGGATGCCCGCCAGGGATCGGGAAACTAGCCCCGAATGACGGACGCCCCAGCAAGCGGCTTGGCACCCGGCCTTTACCTCGTCGCCACTCCCATCGGCAATCTCGGCGACATCACCCTCCGCGCTCTCGATGTTCTTCGGCACGTTGACCGCATTGCCTGCGAAGACACACGCCAGACCCAGAAGCTTCTCAACCACTTCCAGATTGCAACCCCGACCGTAAGTTGCCATCAGCACAATGAGCGCCATCGCGCTGAGGAGTTGATTGAAGCGCTCAAGGCAGGCGGCCGCATCGCGCTCGTCTCCGACGCCGGCATGCCCGGCATCAGCGACCCCGGCGCCTGGCTGGCCAATGAAGCCATCGCCGCCGGCCTGCCAGTGATTCCCATCCCAGGAGCGAACGCTGCCCTCAGTGCGCTAATCGGCTCTGGCCTACCCACCGGTGAATTCCACTTCATCGGATTCCTGCCAGAAAAGGCCGGTGCGCGGCGAACCCGCCTCGAAGAACTTGCGGCCTTGTCAGCCAAAGCCGACGCCACCTGCACGCTCATCTTTTACGAAGCTCCGCACCGCATTCTCGACACGCTTGCCGATCTCGAAGCTGTCTGGGGTCCCGATCTTCACGTCGTCGTCGCCCGCGAACTCACCAAAATTCATGAGGAATTTCTGCGCACAACCGTTGCCGCCGCGCGCCAGCAACTAGCCTCTCGCGATCGCATTCGCGGCGAAATCACCCTGCTCGTTGCCCCTCCGGCACAGGCCCTGTCAGGCACGCGGGCCGCAGTTTCGCAGAAGATTGACGACCGCATCGCGCAAATCCAGGCCGAAGCGGGGGTCGACGAGAAAGAAGCCCTCAAGCGCCTGGCCCGTGAACTCGGCCAATCAAAGAGTGATGTTTATCGGGAACTGCAACGCGAGCGCGCACGGCTGACCGCCGGCTCTCGCGGAACTCGCAACGCTGTATAAAAAACAAATAAGATCAGTGCCATCTGCACGATTGTCATTGGGTTTTGGCCTGCGTACTGCGGGATAAAACCAGCATCTCTTTCAACATGGGCATTGCACTGCCGAAATTCGGAAATAGCGCAGCTGCGTTTGCTGCCAAGAGCCTGGGCCGGAGGGTATTCGCAGGGGGCAATGCCTCATCCGGCACAGGCTGAATCGCGCCTTGCTGAATCCGGTACGGATTGACCATCACCCTGGCGAGAAAGAACCACGGGTATTGCGTCCACTCGACATGATTCACTTCCACGGCGTTGAAGTGCGGGCTCACGTGGCGCAGTGCCAAATGGAGCGCGTTGGCAATGGCCCCCTGCGGCGTCTCTCCTAATCCGCTACGCAACCACCCATCGACCATTTTGATGAACTTCCATCCCCGCCTCAGAATCCTTGTCTCCAACAGCCGCGCATCTTTGGTCCCCACAAAGCACCAACCTTCGCGAAACTCTTCCGTGACTATTTTCAGGCCTGCGGGTAACTTAATCTGCGCGCGCACCAGCAGGTTAGTTTCAGAAATGGAATACATGGACCCAACTTTCTATTGATGCGTTTAATTGCTGAGGATGGACGCGTTCTGGGCCGGGTGAGCCGCACTGGCGTTACTCTGAAATCCTTGTGGCATCGTTTGGCCTGACGGCTCGACGATTTCGTATTGAATTGAATTGCCGCAATGGACACAATGCATTTCGTGCGTCATGCCTTCAAAGCTGTTGAGAGCCAGGGAGAAGGTTCGAAGGCATTGCGGGCAGGTGATTAATTCCGGCAGCTTTCCCGAAGGATCGTTTCCGCGGCGATGAAACCAGAGAGGGTCTGCCGCACGGCAAGATTGGGAAGCACGACGCACCATTTGAGGCAGCGCTTCCATGATCTTCAACAGAGAACCAAGGCTACTGCCCTTTTGGTAGAACGCATCCGCGGCAACGCCTGAAGGGACTTCGTCACCGGAGAACGCCCCGCTCATCGCAACTGTCCGGATCACTGGAAACCTGCGCCGGACCACCGACAGCAACTCAAAGCCAGACATCCCAGGCATATTGAGATCGGACAGAAGGATATCGGGGACCCCTCCCTGGTGCATCTCCGCCAATGCGGAGAAGCCGTCCTCGGCTATTCGTACGCTGTATCCGACCTCAGTGAGTACATGGGAGAGGGAGATTCGAATCGAGGACTCATCGTCAACGATGAGAAGGCTTCCTTTTGTGTTAAGCATGTCGCACCCCCGCCAGGTAGTTCTTCACCATGGAGATGGAGCGAGTGTCCCATCCGACGAATCACAATGCTGTTCAATTTTGGACAGGACTGCCAGGAAATTACTTGGTGCCCTTGAGTTACGTTCCTTCTATCCCCGATATCTGCAGTCTTTTGCCACTCTCTTCCGGCACCTGGTCGTGCAGAATCACATTCAGCAGCGACTTGTGCACCCGGATGCGGCCGTCGTAGTCAATAAACCCGAGCTTGCGAAAGCGGTTCATGAAGAAGCTCACCCGCGACCGCGTAGTCCCGATCATCTCCGCCAGCGTCTCCTGCGAAATCCTGGGCAGCAGCATCTCCGGCTCGCCGGGCTCGCCCGCCTTGCCAAACTCCGCCATCAGCAAAAGTACCCTCGCCAGCCGCTTCTCGCTGGAGTTGAAAAGCTGATCCACAAGGTCGGCCTGGACGCGCATGCTCCGTGCCAGCAGAAACTTCAAAAACAGGTCAGAGAATTTATGTTCCTCGTGCAGTACACGTATCATCTCTTCCCGTTGAATCTTCAGCGCAGTGCAAGCCGTAATGGCCGTGGCCGTCGACAGACGCAGGCCCGTCAATGCCGCCAGCGACTCTTCTCCAACGAAGTCACCCGCGGAAAGAAGCGTAATCGTAGCTTCCTTGCCTGCGTCGGACAGGACCGTGACCCTGGCCCGGCCTCTCTGAATATAAAAAACCGAATCCGCCGGCTCGCCCTGCGAAAAGAAAGCTTCCTTCGGCTTTATTTGAATGACTCTGCGCCCCAGGCCTGCGCCCGCCAGAAACGCAGCTGCATCAAAACCGGGTTTCTCAAGCTCGACCATCGTCGCGGGCTCCTTCCATCTGCAGTTCTTGCGCGGGACTCTTCACCGGGACCTGGAACCTGCCATTGGCTCTGGACCCCCGCCGGCCTTTAACCTGCAACGGAATTGGCCTGGCCAGCTCAGTGTCTGCAATGGAATCCGGCGACCTTGGGTGCCGGAAACCCCTCATTCCAAAGCAAAATCCACAATACTGCGCTTAACTTCACACTTTCCGCCATACTTTAGCACAACATTGCACACCGGCAGGTAGACAATCTGTTTAATTTTGCTCACTTTTATGGAGAATTTTCAAGACTCCCTATGTCTTCTCCCCGGCGGCGTATTCCTACAAAAGAAAAAGAGGATCCTCGATCTTCACCGAGAGCCGGATTGCTCAGACGCCGCAATCAAATCCCTCTAACGTCGGAATTACCTTGTGCGCCTCAGTGGGTGGGAATCGAGTGTCGCTGCGCATAGGTAGAAAACGGTGAAATTCATGAAGAAACTTATTACTCTCGTGGCAGTACTCAGTCTTACAAGCTTTGGCTGGGCGGCAAGCGATCGCGAAGCGACAACCGACCGGCTCGATCACGCCGGAAAAGTGCTCAATGAAATCATGTCGGCACCCGACAAGGGCATTCCGGAAGAAGTCCTCGAACATGCAAAATGCATCGCCGTGGTACCCCATATGCTCAAGGGCGGCTTTGTAGTGGGAGCTGAAAATGGCCGAGGCGTTACCACCTGCCGCACTGCCAACGGATGGAGCGCTCCTGCATTCTTCACCGTCACCGGCGGAAGCTTCGGCTTTCAGATCGGCGTCGAAGGCGTGGACCTTATCCTCATCATCCAGAATGAAAAAGGCATGGAGCAGTTGATCGGCAGTAAGTTCGAGATCGGCGCCGACGCCTCTGCGGCAGCCGGACCGGTCGGACGTCACGCTTCTGCCGATACCGACTGGAAGCTGAACACCGAAATTCTCACTTACTCACGCGCCCGCGGTGCTTTTGCTGGGGTCGCGCTCAAAGGCTCTGCCATCCGCCGTGACGACGACTCCACCGAAGCGATCTACGGCCATGACATCTCCACTCGCCGCATTCTGCAGGGCGAAGTGGCCGTGCCTCAGGCCGCTCACGAATTCATCGACGCTGTCAGGGATGCAAAGGCGCAGGCAGTCGCTGCCAATTAATAGCTAACCGTGAATGTTCGTGGACGCCCCGGCGATTGCAGGCGTCCACGAATCACCAAAGGAAAATCTATGCTCTGGACAATCTTCGTAATCGTGCTAATTCTGTGGCTCCTTGGCTTCAGCTTCCATATCGCCGGCGGACTCATTCACCTTCTGCTGGTCGTGGCCGTAATCATCCTGGTCTTCAACCTGCTCGCCGGACGCCGCAGCGCCCTCTAAGGCATGGGGGGCTTGCGCAGCACCATCAGTTCTCGCCTCCCATCGCTCCTTCTGCCGGATCCGCGGGACTGGCTTGCTCCTCCTCCATCTCCGTAATCTCTGCGATCAACTGCTCCACCTGTTCCCGCTTGCGCTGGCTCATATCCAAGAACCGTATGCCCACATTGCGCCGATCATGAACGGCCTGGATGACACCGCCCAGTCGGAAGGGCAGCCCTTCAAGGCGGAACTCCGTCTCAACGCGCGTATAGACTCCAACCGGAAATCGTTCATCGCTGTGGATGCGGCAGCCGTTCAAACTCAAATCCACAATGCGCCCACTGAGCCTTGAACCCACCTTTACCAGAAGAATCGTAGCTGCAGTATCCACCGTGTGCCGCTCCTGGGCGCGGCGATCGCGTTTCACCGGCGCCTGGCCGATAGACGCCAATTTATCGACTGTCCGCGCGACTTCGGCTCTTTGCTCAAGCTCCTGTATCTCGGCCCACTGTTGCGCCTCCCAATCCGCAAGTTCTTTTGCACGTTCCTGCTCCAGGCGACGGGCCACTTCCTCGATCTTCATCTGCTCTTCGGCCTGCGCGTGGTCCTCGAGCAGTTCCGTATCTTCGGTCTCCCCAACGTCTATTTCCGCCTGGTGCTCCAGTTCGACGGCCTCTCTCTCCGCGGCCTTCTGTGCCGCCGAAGCCGCAGCCACAGCCTCCATCTCGCAGATCACCTCGGCCAACTGCTCCCTGCGCCTCGAAATCATCTCCACAAAGTGGATTCCCAGCAGGCGTTTTCCGTCCGTCCATTGAACCATGCCTAAGAAACGGAATGCGATCCCGTTCACTTTGAAGGTGACTTCGACGCGCATCCGGGTGCCCGCGGTATACCGCTCCCGCGTGCTCAGCCGACAGCCATCGAGGCTCAGATCCAGAATGTGGCTTTGAAGGGAAAGACCGTGGCTCACCAGCAGCAATATTGAGTCTTCATCCACGGCATAACGCGGTTGGCAGCGGCGGTTGCGGGGATCGCCAGACGGGCCAGCCGCTATGTCGTTCGAAGCGCCTACCGCTTTGCTTTCTCGTACCATGCACCGCTCCGCCCGGCTTTCGGGGGCAGCTACCTGGAGCCACGTGCCAAATGGGCACGGCGGTCCTAGTTGCGCTCCGGCTCTGGTTGCGCGGCTTCACGGCCCTTCAGGCGGTCGTATTGATACCGGTCGCTGGTGGTGCCCAATGACTCGTTGTACAGGCTGGTCGCCCCGGTTAGCTGCTTCAGCTCCTCGCTGAATTGATGGATAGCATGCAATTGCGTTGCCGACGCAGGAAGCTCATGTTGGGAGGTTTTAATGAACTTCTGGTATCCACGATCAAGCAACCGCGCCACCTCTCCCCGGATCAGCGCTCCGGGGCTCACCGCTATGGCTGCCTGATCCTGGTGGGCAACCAGAACCGCCCCCATCCCATCTTTGCTTATCAGGAACCCGCCTTTGAGCCCTGCAAATGTCGAAATATCAAAAGAATGAGCGCGCAGGATATCGAGTGTCTGATCGAAGTTCGTATGGCGGGATTTTTTCCTCATGGCGGCTTTCCAGTCTGCGAGGATAGCTAAGTAGTTATGTCGGCATCCTCGCCGTAACTCCAATCTCGCACACCCGCACTGCAGGCTGCAATTTCCGCATGGAAACAGAAACGCCGCTTTCCCAACCCGGCTCTTCAATTTCCGAGCGCATCGGACAGACGCCGCTGCTCCGTCTCGACGAAATCGCACGCCTCATCTCGCCCCTCCCGCACCCCAACTCCGTCACCCTGCTTGCCAAGGCCGAGTGGGCTAACCCCGGCGGGAGCGTCAAGGACCGCGCCGCAGCCTCCATGGTGCGTGACGCACGCGACCGCGGCCTACTCACACCGGGCAAGACAGTCCTGGACGCCAGCAGCGGTAACACCGGCATCGCCTTTGCCATGTTGGGTGCGGCCCTTGGCTTTCCTGTCCACCTCACGATGCCCGCCAACGTCTCACCCGAGCGCAAGCGCATCCTTCGCGCCTACGGAGCCTCTGTTGAATGGACCGATCCCGACAAGGGCTCCGACGGCGCCATCCTCCGCGCCCGCGAACTGGCCGCCAACGACCCCGACTACTTCTGCTACATGGACCAGTACTCCAACGACGCCAACTGGCGTGCCCATTACCGCACTACCGGCCCGGAGATCTGGCAGCAGACCACGGGCAGCGTCACTCACTTTGTGGCCGGCCTCGGCACTACCGGCACTTTCATGGGCGTCGCTCGGCGTCTCAAGGAATTCAATCCAGCCGTCCAGGCAATCAGCCTGCAGCCCGACTCGCCCTTCCACGGCCTCGAAGGGCTAAAACACCTCGGCACTTCCATCGTGCCGCCCATCTACAACCCGCAGCTGGCCGATCGCCAACTCGCAGTAGAAACCGAAGCCGCCTACGACATGGCCCGCCGCCTGGCTCGCGACGAGGGCCTGCTGGTCGGCATCTCCGCCGCCGCTGCCGTTCACGCCTGTGTCCAGATCGCACGCGAAGAAGCTGCCGCCGGCCGCAGCGCCACCATCGTAACCATCCTTCCCGACTCGGCCGACAAATATCTCTCCGAGCGATTCTGGGAGGAGGAATGAGCCGCCTCCTCCTATCCCGCTCCATTTACGATGCCATCCGCACCCACGGCGAACAGACTTACCCCCACGAGTGCTGCGGCGCCCTGCTAGGCCGGTATTCTCCTGCGGACACAGCCCGGAACGAACCCGCCGGATGGCTCGTCGAATCCGCCGTCCCTGCCGGCAACACCCGCACGGACTCCGCCCACAACCGCTACCAGATCGCTCCAGTCGAGTTGGTAAAAATCGAGCGCGAAGCCCGCAGTCGCGGACTCGACATTGCAGGCTTCTACCACTCGCATCCAGACCATCCCGCGCAATGGTCGCCCACCGATTTTCAGGAAGCACACTGGCTAGGCTGCTGCTACGTAATAACCTCCATAGCTCAGGGCAAAGCAACAATTACCAACTCCTTCCTCCTCGCCGGGCTTAACGAAGAAGACAAGCGCTTCGAGCAGCAAACCATCCAGATAACCGACCCCGCCACGAGCGAACAACCCGACTGACTTAGGCCCTTCCGCCTCTAGGAATTCGGCAGAAATCGTCCCGCCGTGACGCTGGCCCGAAGCGCCATTCGTCCCTAACCCCCACTAACTGAAAAACTTCTTTACACGCGGCCGGGATATGCATCATAATCGCCCCACCTTGGAGCACGTGCGTTTCCCTGGTTTTCCTCTCCCCAAAAATCGCGAGTGAACTCCGAGCAAATCCAGGAGGTAAGTCACCTATGAGAAAACTCAGCCCCTTTGTGTTGGGACTGTCCATCGCGGTTGCCGGCTGTGCATTGGCCGCGGCGCAAGAAACGTCTTCCGCCCCGAAGGTTTTGCAGATCACCCGTGAATACACCAAGCCCTACAAGAACGGCATGGCCCACGACAAGACGGAGAGCGCCTTTATCCAGGCGATGACCAAAGCCAAATTCCCCGCCTACTACCTCGGTCTCACTTCCATGTCAGGCAAGTCGCGCTCCCTGTTCCTCACTCGGTACGCCGATTTTGCGGAGTGGGAGAAAGACAACAAGCTCGTCGACAAGAACCCTGCCCTCAACGCGGAACTGGAGCGCGACAGCGTAACCGACGGCGAACTGCTGGAATCGGTAGACTCCCTCGTCTACACCTACGACGAAGATCTCAGCTATAAGCCGCGTCGTGACTTGGCCCGCGCGCGCTACATGGAAATTTCCGTCTTCCATGTGCGGCCTGGCCACCGGGCGGAATGGCTCAAGCTTGGCAAAATCGTCAAGGATGCGCACGACAAGGCCGGAACCAGCGCGCACTGGAGCATGTTCGAGATGGCCTATGGGGCCCAGGACGGCGAATACGTCGCACTCAGTGCCGACAATTCCATGGCCGATATCGACACGGGCTACAGTGAAGAAAAGAAGTTCATGGACGCCCTCGGCGAAAACGGCGTGAAGCAATTCCGTGAGCTCTTTGCTTCCGCAGTCGACTACTCGCGTTCGGAGCTGTTCTCGATCAATCCCAAAATGAGCTATGTCTCCGACGAGTGGATCAAGGCCGACCCGGATTTCTGGAAGCCAAAGCCGGCAGCAACCCAAGCCGCCAAGCCCGCCGTAGCCGAAAAGAAGCCGTAGTCTCTTTAGAACCCTCAACCCCAGATATCCCAGGTCCGGATTTCGGGACCTGGGATACCCGACCTTTCAGCATCGACTCCCCGTAACTCCCCCCAAATGCCCCGGCATTCCCTTAATCCAACCACCCCCTCGTATCATCTAAATAACTGAAGCCTAAACGGCCTGGAGACGTCCCCATGACCATCTACATCCCCACCCCTCTGCGCCCTTATGCAGCCGACCAGGCTTCTGTCGAGGTCCAGGCCGCCACAATCGCCGAGGCCCTCGCTTCGCTCACCAGCTCCCATCCCCAGCTCCGCAATCACCTTTTCACCGCCGAGGGAAAACTCCGCGCCTTTGTTAACCTGTATCTGAACGACGAAGACGTCCGATACCTCCCCGCAAAAGAGGCCACCAGCGTCACCGCCACCGACACGCTCTCCATAATCCCCTCCATCGCCGGCGGGTGCTAGCCGCACGGGCGGGCGCGCCTTCGGCGCAAAAGCAACCAGGGTGACCGAATTGAACCCCAACGCGAGAATTGAAACCATGGCTACGACAACTTCCCCAGACACGCTTCCCGAGCTGACCATCGACGATCTCTCCCGCTACTCGCGCCACCTGATCCTCCCCGAGGTAGGCATGGATGGCCAGCGCCGTCTCAAGGCTGCCCGCGTTCTTTGCGTCGGCACCGGCGGTCTCGGTTCACCGCTCGCCTTATACCTCGCCGCGGCCGGCATCGGGACTCTTGGATTGGTAGATTTCGACGTCGTCGATGCCAGCAATCTTCAGCGCCAGATCATTCACTCCACCAAAGACATTGGCCGCAAGAAGCTCGACTCCGCCGAGGAGAAGCTCGTTGCGCTCAATCCCGCGCTCAACGTCGTCAAGCACGACACGATGCTCTCCAGCGCCAACGCCCTCGACATACTCAAGGACTACGACATAGTCGCTGACGGTACCGACAACTTCCCCACGCGCTATCTCGTCAACGACGCCTGCGTGCTGCTGGGCAAGCCCAATGTCTATGGCTCCATTTTCAGATTTGAAGGACAGGCCAGCGTCTTCGCGACTGAACACGGTCCGTGCTATCGCTGCCTTTATCCCGAACCGCCGCCGCCCGGCCTCGTGCCTAGTTGCGCCGAAGGAGGCGTCCTCGGAATCCTGCCCGGCCTGGTCGGCGTCATTCAGGCCACTGAGGCCATCAAGCTCATTCTTGGCAAGGGCGAATCGCTCATCGGTCGCCTCTTGCTCGTCGACGCACTCAACATGCGCTTCCGCGAGCTCAAGCTGCGCAAGAATCCCGAGTGCCCCGTTTGCGGCGCAAACCCCACCGTCACAAAACTCATCGACTATCAGCAGTTCTGCGGCATCGTACCCGAATCCAAACAGGAGAAAGCATTGAAGAACGGAATCCCCCAAATCTCTGTCAAAGAACTCAAAAACCGCATAGACGCCGGAGAAGATGTCTTCATCCTCGATGTGCGCGAGCCCTACGAGTACCAGATCGCCAATATCGGCGGAAAACTCATCCCCCAGAACGACGTCCCTCAGCGCCTCGCCGAGATCGACCGCGACCGCGAAATCGTCGTGCAGTGCCGCTCTGGACAGCGCAGCCAGCGCATCGCAGAATTCCTGCAGCAGTCCGGCTACCAAAAGGTCACAAATCTCGCCGGCGGAATCCTCGCCTGGGCCGACGAAATCGATCCCAAAATGCAAAAGTACTGAGACGCGGAATTACTGAACACACGCAGAACTAGTTCAATTTTGGGAGCCCCGGCATGGAAGCTGTAACGCTGCCTGGCAAATATGTACGTCTTGAGCCGCTCGACCACAGCCACATCGACGGCCTGGTAGCCGCGGCCGCGCAGGACCCGTCCCTCTACCATTGGAGCGTTGTACCTCAGGACAAGGCGGCGGTCACCCGCTACATCGACACCGCGCTCGCTTGGCGCGAAGCCGGCATGGCGTTGCCCTTCGCTACTGTTCGCATTGCCGACGGCGCCGTCATCGGCTCAACTCGCTTCTTTGATATCGAGGGCTGGGCATGGCCGCAGGACCATCCCCGCCACGGCCACCGTAACCCTGACGTTTGCGAGATCGGCTACACATGGCTTTCCCAATCCGCCATTCGAACAGCAGCCAACACTGAAGCGAAGCTCCTGATGCTGACCCACGCATTCGAATCCTGGCAGGTGCTCCGCGTCTGTCTGCACACCGACGCGCGCAATCAGCGCTCGCGCGCCGCCATCGAACGCATCGGCGGAAGATTTGAAGGGATTCTGCGCGCCCACCGGATGGCCGCAGACAATACGCCCCGCGATTCAGCGCGCTATTCCATCGTTGCGGCCGAATGGACCGAAGTGAATCGCAGCCTCATCGAACGCCTGCGTCGCTCGTAGCCAGCCCCGTGCCCCATCCTTTCGCGTCTTTTGCGAAAGGGTGGGATACCACAAACCTCAACGTGCCATTTCCAAGAAACCCGGCCGTTCACGCCGCCTCGCCCTTGCCGTTCTCGTCCAGCTTGCCGAAGATCATCTTTCCGCTGGCGGTCTGCAGCACGCTTGTCACGGAGATATCCACGCTCTTGCCGATCAGCTTGCGCGCGTGATCCACCACAACCATCGTCCCGTCGTCCAGATACCCCACTCCCTGGTTGTACTCCTTGCCTTCTTTAAGGACGACGATCGTCATCTTCTCGCCGGGCAGCACAACCGGTTTCAGCGCATTCGCCAGGTCGTTGATGTTCAACACCTCAACGTGGTGCAGATGGGCCACCTTGTTCAGGTTGAAGTCGTTGGTCACCACCTTGGCCTCCCACTTCTTGGCCAGTTCCAGCAGCTTCAGGTCCACCTCGCGGATCGAAGGAAAATCGTCAGGCACAATCTGCACCTGGATAGCTGCGTTGGACTGCATCCGCTGCAGCATGTCCAATCCCCGACGGCCTCTTTGCCGCTTCGACCCGTCGGTCGAGTCGGCCACGGTCTGCAGTTCCCGCAGCACAAACTCCGGAACCACGATCATCCCGTCGATGAAACCAGCCTCGGCGATGTCCGCAATGCGCCCGTCGATAATCACGCTGGTATCCAGCACCTTGGAACTGCGGCGGGAAGGCCGATCGCTCGCGAAGATTGTGCCCAGCGCCGCCGGGTTCAGCAGGTCGCCCTTGCTCGCGCCCACTAGCAATCCAACATACGTCATCAGCAGCAGCACAAAAATCTGCAGCACTGCGGAATTGATGTTGTTCAGCGGCGCCGACCGCAACACCAGGCAGAACAAGGCCGCGCCAAAGATCCCCAGCACGCTCCCCGCCACTGCCCCGATCAGCCGCCGCAGGCTCAGAGCCCTTACGCGGAGTTCGAATACAATTACCGCGCCAGCAGCCGAGGCTCCGGCCACCGCGCCCACCCACCCATTCTGTATACCGAAGGGATGAAGGAAATAACAGACCCCGGCAAGCAGGGCAACAAAAAGAAGACGAACAATTACAAGATCCATGAATGCCTACTGCCGCTGGCAGCGAGATAAATTCGCCAGACTCGGCACGTTGGCGAGTATGACGATACCCGACCCCCATCGTCAAGAGCAGATTATTAGTTAGAGGAATTCTGGCTGGGCCGCTCCCCGCCGTCGAACACCTTTGGCGCAACTCCCAGCCCCTTCAGTCAGATTCGCTATGGACCGGGCGCCCAGAACCGGAGTTCCCTCGGACAGGCCTTCGTCTATAGCTGGAGAGCCTGCCCTGGGTTTAGGAGAAAGCTCTCGTAGTTGACACCCCGAGATAGTTCGAATGTGGACTAAGGGGCTTTTCTGTTCCCTGTTCACTGCTTTCTACGACGCGGCCGCCAACTCCGTAACGGGTGCCTGTCTCAGTGCGCCCTTCCTCGGACCTCGCTTGCGTGCACTCATCACCTTGATCCGTTCCAGCAATTCCTGCGGCGAGCAGTTCTTCTTCGCCAGCAGTGCATCGGCAGAGTGAATCTGTCCGCTCATCGCCTGTGGGTCGCCCAGCAGGATCATCGGAACGTGCCCCGCAATCTGCTTCAACCGGTTCACCAGTTGCTGTCCATTCATCTGCGGCATTGCAAAATCGGCCAGTACCAGGTCCACCTGCATCCCGGCAAAAATGCTAATCGCTTCCTGTCCGCTCTTCGCCGGAACCACCCGGTATCCATTCGTCGCCAACATGAAACTCGTGACTGAAAGTTCCTGTTCGTTATCGTCTACGCAAAGTATTACTTTCTTCGGCCGCATGATTTGGGAACCGCTCCTTAATCGGTAGTTTCTTATTGTTCACCCGACAATATGCCGTCGGGCCCGCTATCGCTGCGGGTATGTTCGTTGAATTGTCTGGCCCTGTAGCAGCAATCGGCCAAGCCCACTCCACCCGGATCCTCGCCACTCCACCCCGGCTGTCACATGCGATTACGCGCAGCCCAAGCGGGCGCGCCATTCGCGCAAAGTGAGAACCGGCAAGCGATCCACGACAAGCGAACTTTTCTTCGCTGTCAAGAAAACAAGTGAGTGTTGCTTGAGCCGCAAACCGGTTTAACAATCGGTTGAATTGCTGCTATGAATGGCAAGAGTACGAGTGTTGGCATCTGATGAAAAGAGAGAACGTGAGGCGAAGAACCCACTGAAAATCCCTTTGTAACAAGCGGAAATTAGCTAGGATTAACAATCATCGTCACTTGTCATGTTGAATCCCTGTTGAAAGCATGTGCATCACGACTGGAAAAGTTGTCCCTTTGCAACAAAAACAGTGCTGCCTGCAACGCGCACATCCGTTACCTTCAACGATTCTCTTCGCGCGCATAGGAAAAGATCGCTTGGGCGACCTATTTCGACGCCTTGGCGAACGTGGATTCTTTTTTCAGACGCCACTGCGCCGCGCCCCACCAAAAAGCTGATTGCGCAGCCTGCCGCCGAACCTGTCGCTGGATCCTCACCGCCATAAAACTGCATCCGCGCGCGCCACTCGGGCTCCCCGCTCACACTCTGATTTCCCGTTGGCCCCATCAGATAGAACCAGCGCGCTCCCCGCTCTCGCAGCCACGGTGTGGCCTGCAGTTGATTTACGCTCAGCCGCTCGAGCGCCTTCGCCGACTGCAACGCGACAATCGCAAACGCAGTCCCCGTTGAAACCACCTGCGGCGGCAGCGCAGGGTCCAGGTCCTCGAGTTCGAGCCCTGCGAGGCGCGCCACTGTTGGGCCATCCAACTCAGCGCCAAACTCCGGGTCCCTCTGCGTCATCTCGCCGAACAATCCTTCACCACTAAAGCGCACGGGGACCGCGCCAACATTGAGGGAAAGCGTTACCGTGTCGCCCTGCATTGTCTCCGGCATCATCTTCTTCAGCACGCTGGCCGTGCCCAGTGTAGGATGCCCTGCAAAGTTCAGTTCCTCCTGCGTGGTAAAGATCCTCACCCGCACACCTTCGGCTCGCTCTACCTCGGCCGGCCTGCGTTCAACGAACGTTGTCTCCGACAGATTGAACTCGCGTGCGATGGCCTGCATCCGTTCTGTCGTGAGGTTCGTGGTATTCAACACGACCGCCAACGGATTTCCCTTGAGCGCGGTCTCTGTGAACACGTCCACCACAAAATATTCCAGATCCATAAGCCCCCACGATTTCGGTCAGCGTCTTAGCAGAATTATGCGCCAGCGCCGCCCGAGCTTGCCTCTTGCAGGCCTGTTGAAGCTGAGGAAAATTGAGTGGGCCGAATCCCGATTTTTCGGGTTGAGACGGCGCGAAAATGACCGCTTAAGTGGTGCGTAGTAAACGTTAAAGGTTCGCTTAGATGGTTACGAAATAGGGCCAAAGGTTCGTCTAAATGGTTGTACTTCTTCGAGGGCTTAACCTTTCAAGCAATCCAAATCCGCGAATTGGCTGCTCGAAAGGTTCCGGATTTGAGCAAAGGGTTGTTTGGAACTACCCGGAATGGGTGTAAATAGGGGCTTTTGCGCACAAAAAAGGCGCTTATCGTGCGCTAAAAGCCCCTCTTTACAGGGACGAAACACCCTATAAGGTGTCATAGCCCAGTTGTAATTTCCGGTTTTTCCTGACTGTGGGGGCGGAGAAACAAGGAACAGCCACCCCGGCAGGGAATAGAAAAGCCCCTGAGTGAAGGGTTGTGGTTTCCCACCCTTGCCGCGATGAGGCTGCGTCAAAGATGGGGCACCCGGCTAGTCAGCGAGGCAGCCGGTCGGCGGGGATGGAATCGTGGTATCCCACCCATGAATAAAAAAGCGATTCATGGATGGGGCACCCGGCCCTATTCGATTAGGAGTAGCCTGACAAAAGCAAAAACAACAGCAACCGCGGGTTCTTCGACTCCGTTTGGCGCGTGGTATCCCACCCTAGCCACAAAAACAAAAACGTGGCGAGGATGGGGCACCCGGTCTTGTGATGGGGCACCCGCATCTTTCAACGCGAAGCATTTCCTGGGTTCGATTTCCATGATCCCTGACCCCTGATCCCTGATCCCTGTGCACTGTCTTGTTACAATCAAAAAGGCCGAAAACTGCCGATTTTTCAATCTTTTCCCGAGCACGACGAAAGACCGATGACCCTCCGCCTCTATAACACCTTCACTGGACAACTCGATCCTCTCGTCCCCTCGGACGGCAAGGCCCTGCGCATGTACGCGTGCGGCCCCACGGTCTACGACTACGGCCACATCGGCAACTTCCGCACCTTCCTGGCAGTGGATGTTCTGCGCCGCTTTCTGCTGCTCACAGGCGTCCCGGTTCGCCACGTCATGAACATCACCGACGTGGATGACAAAATCATCCGCAACGCTGCCGCCGAGCATCTCCCCATTGGCAGCTACACACTCATCTACGAGCAGGCATTTCTTGAAGACCTCGATGCCCTCAGGATCCAGCACCCTGAGCAGTTTGCCCGCGCCACTGAACACATTCCGCAGATGGTGGAGCTGGTGCAGAAGCTGGCCGATGCCGGCGCTGCTTACCAGACTGAAGATGGAAGCTGGTACTTTCGCCTTGCCGCGTTTCCTGAATACGGCAAGCTGAGCAAGAAGGACCTGAGCGGCATGGAAGACGGCGCGCGCGTGGACGTGGACGAATACGAGAAGGACTCCGCCCGCGACTTTGCTCTCTGGAAGGCCGCCAAACCCGGCGAAACTTCATGGGATACAGCAATCGGCCGGGGGCGTCCCGGCTGGCACATTGAGTGCTCCGCCATGGCCATGGAATACCTGGGCGACAGCTTCGACCTGCACGCGGGCGGCGAAGACTTGATGTTTCCGCACCATGAAAACGAGATTGCGCAAAGCGAGACCGCAACCCACAAACAATTTACCCGTCACTGGATGCACGTCCGCTTTCTGCTGGTCGACGGCCGCAAGATGTCAAAGAGCGAGGGCAACTTTTTCACCCTGCGCGACCTGCTGCTGAAGGGCTACAAGGCTTCGTCGATTCGCATGGCCTTGATCTCAGTTCCCTATCGCCATCAACTCAACTTCACCTTCGACGGCCTGATCGACGCCACCAGCGCAATCGAGCGCGTGCGGACCTTCCATCGGCGCCTTACCACAAACAACTTTGCCGCGGGAGCCAGCCCTGTCATCCAGGCTGCCGCCGAAAAGGCGCAAGCCGACTACATAGCTGCTCTCTCGAACGACCTGAATACCGCGGAAGCCCGCGCACCCATCTTCGACCTGATTCGCGCCGCCAACACCGCCATCGATCAGGGGCAACTGTTGGCCGCCGATCGGGATGCGATTCTGGCGGTCCTATCCAGCTTTGACGCGGTCTTCGACGTGATCGAGGACAACGACGCCGAGCCCACGCGCCACGCCCTGGAATGGGCCGAGAAGGCCGGCCGCCTGGCCGACGTAGCTCCCGAACTGCTGGCCCGCCAGTCGCTGACAGATGATGCTATTGACGCATTGGTGGCCGAGCGTACACTAGCCAAGCGGCAGCGCAACTTTGCCCGCGCCGATCAGATCCGCAACGAACTCGCGGAAAAAGGAATCGTCCTCGAAGACTCGAAGGACGGCGTGCACTGGAAGCGCAAGTAGCGGCTGTCAGTTCGTCCCCAGGAGATGGACACATGGAAGCCAACGAAGCCCAGGAACTGCAAGAGAACGCCGAGCACGGATCGCACGAGTCCACACTGCGCCCGGTTGCATTCACCATGAGCGTGCTGGCGGTGCTAGTGGCCGTGACCACAGTGCTTGGCCATCGCACCCATACCGAGGCCGTGCTCAACCAGAACAAAGCTACCGACCAGTGGAACGAATACCAGGCCAAGAAAATTCGCTCCTACAATACTTCGCTCACTGAAGACCTGCTCAAGGTGGTCACCATCTCCGATAAGGACGCTGCGCAAAAGATTGCAAAGGCCTACACCGGCCACCAGGAAAAATGGAACGATGAATTGAAAGAGGAGCAGGAAAAAGCCGAGACCCTGGAAACCAAAGTGGAACAGGCCGAAGCCCGCGCCGACCGCTTCGATCTCGGCGAGGCTTTGCTCGAGATCGGCCTGGTTATTACGTCGGTCACGCTACTGACGCGCAGCCGCATCTACTGGTATCTCGGGATGATCTTCTCGCTGGGAGGAATCCTCTCCGCGCTCTCGGTGCTGATGCTGAAGTAGGGAAGGTGAACTGGCGGGCGCTCTCGCAGGGGCTAGAGCATTTCTCTTGATGGTAGAGAGGAAGAAGCATTCCCTCAGGGGCTAAAGCCCCGCTGATTTTGAGGCCTTTGCGGCACGGCTGAAGCCGTGCCCTTTCAAAACCTCTCGACACCAACTGCGAATTTGCTCTAAAGCCCTTGTTGATTTTGGGGGGCCTCGCGGCACGACTGAAGTCGTGCCCTGATACAAAGCCTTCACTCGTTCCTCTGGGCAAAGAGCAATACTACTCCGCTGGCATCTGCTCCAGTTCCTCGACTGGCGGCGGCCCGTGCTTGGCCTTCACCTGCGCAGTCGTCATCAGGAACACCGCGACCACAATACAGGCCATGCCTGAAAACTCCGCTGCGGCGGGCCGCTCGTGCAGCAGAAAGATTCCCAGCAACACCGCAACCACCGGGTTCACATACGTATAGGACATGACCTTGGCCACCGGCACGTGCTCGAGCAGATAGATGAAGCCGGTGTAGCCAAGCAGCGATCCGCCGGTGACGAGATAGGCCAGCGACCCAATGGAAGCGCTGTTCAGGTGGAACTGCGGCCATTCGCCCAGCACTGTGCCCAGCAAAATATTGACAGCTCCGGCAATCACCATTTGCCAGGACGCTGCTACAAAGGTATCGACCCGGAGCTGTGCATGGCGCGACAGGATGCTGCCCACTGCCCATGCCAGCGCTCCTGCCAATAACGCGATGATGGCCCACAGAAGCGCGCGATCACCGCCAAGACCCGTGTGCAGGGAAGGCCATAGCAGCGCAGCCAGTCCGGCAAAGCCGAGCAGCAAACCAAGCCAGCCACGCCCGGTCAGCGGCTCTCCGTTGGGTAGAGCAATCTCAATGAACGCGACATAGAGCGGCATCACCGCAAAGGCCAGCGAGGCCAACCCGCTGGGCAGGGTCTTTTCCGCGTAGACCAGGCTAACGTTGCCACCGCCCAACAGCAGCAATCCGATCAGCCCCAGCATCATCATGGTCTTCGCGGGCAACTGAACCCGCATGCCACGCCAGCGGCACCAGCCCAGCAAAATCACTCCGGCAACAAGAAAGCGCGTCCCTGCCAGCAGCAGCGCCGGCATCTCCGCCGCACCCACGCGAATTGCCGTGTACGTAGACCCCCAGAAAAAGTAGACGCTGAGAAACGCCAGTACGATCGACGTTGTGCTGGCTGCCTTGTGTTCGGAATGAACTGAATGGGGCGAAGACGCGGGCATGTAGATGCTTCCATCTTAGAGCCTGTCGACCACCATGGAGAACACGGCATGGGGCGTGTATCCGGTGGAATGGATTCGCACTGCGTGATATCCTCATGTTTAGCGGGGTTCTAATGCAAACGCGTGCTGCCAGAGGATTGCTACTCCTACCGGCCGTCCGGCGGTGGTCGCGGTCGCGCGCACGAATCATTTGCCCGCGCAAGCACCTGCGTGTGCTGCCCACCCGCACTCGACCTAGTCTCTTCGGCGGCGACTAGAACCGGTCCGCCGAAGATCCTCGTCCGCATTGTCTCGCCTTCTATTTCTCTTCCCCCAGGGCGAGTGGAACTGGATGATCCCTCACAGTGGGATCCGTGGCCGCGCCGCATCCGCTTAAACATGCCGCGCCGGCCGCACAACAGAATCTGCCGAGGAGACTGCACCATGACCAAGCAAGAGTTGCATGCGCAATACGGACCCAAACTTGTTTGTACCCTGCCTGGCCCAAAGGCTCGCGCCGCCGTTGAGGCAGACGGACGACTCATCTCGCCCAGTTACACGCGCTCGTATCCGCTGGTGGCCAAAAGCGGCCGCGGCGTTCGCATCACAGATGTTGACGGTAATGAATTCCTCGACTTCGCGGCAGGTATCGCCGTCAATTCCACGGGCCATTGCCACCCCGAGGTGGTTGCCGCAATTCAGAAGCAGGCAGCTGAGCTGATCCACATTTCGGGCACGGACTTTTACAACGAGCCTCTCACCGATCTCGCGGAGCGGCTCTCCGCTGTGGCGCCCATGCCTGGCCCGCACAGGTTTTTTTACGGCAACTCCGGTGCCGAGGCCATTGAGTGCGCGTTGAAACTTGCCCGCTACCACACGGGACGCCAGCAGATCATCTCGTTCTTTGGCGCATTTCACGGCCGCACGATGGGCGCACTTTCGCTTACCGGATCCAAGCCTCAGCAGAAACGCCGCTTCTCGCCCCTGGTTCCGGGCGTAACTCACATTCAATATCCGTACGCCTATCGTGGCTGCAGCGGCGGAGCCGAGGAGCAGGAAGCCTTCAGCATGGGCTGCGCGCGCTACATTGAGGAGAAGCTGTTCAAGACTATTCTCCCGCCTGAAGAGGTTGCCGCGGTCTTCATCGAGCCGATCCAGGGTGAAGGTGGCTACGTGGTCGCGCCTGACAACTTCCTCCGCGAGCTGCGCGCCATCTGCACTCGCCACGGGATTCTTCTGGTCGTCGATGAGGTGCAATGCGGAGCGGGCCGCACCGGCAAATGGTGGGCCATAGAACACTCCGGCGTGGAGCCCGACATGGTCTGCATTGCCAAAGGCATTGCCAGCGGCATGCCCCTGGGCATCTGTATGACGCGCGCGGAAGTGATGGACTGGGTGCCGGGTTCGCACGCATCCACCTTCGGCGGCAATCCGGTTTCGATTGCCGCGGCGCTGGCCACCATGGACATCATTCAACGCGAAGCAATGGGCAACGCTGCGCGCGTAGGCGAGTTCATGCTCGAGCGCTTGCGTGGCTGGAAGCAGAGCCACCCGCTGGTGGGCGACGTGCGCGGACGCGGGCTGATGATCGGCATCGAGTTGGTGAAGGACAAGACCACGCGCGAGCCGGCTACCGCTCTGCGCAACCGGGTGGAGACGCTGGCCTTCGAACGCGGCCTCATGGTGCTCGGCTGCGGCGAGACATCACTGCGGCTCTCGCCTCCGCTCATCGTCAACCAACATGAAGCCACCGTCGCCCTCGATATCCTCGAAGATGCGTTGACCCTGGTCGAAAAGGAACACGAGCAAGCTGCCGCGCTTGAAACTGCGACGGCATGAACCGGGGCGCTCAGCGTCCTCAGCCCTGAGCACCGGGATGCAATTTGCACCCTTCGCTCATCCCGGCGACAATGGTGTGCGATGGAATGGCTTACGCAGGTGCGTATCAACTGGATGGAACGCGCCCTGGACGGTCTGGATTGGGTGGCGCGACGCCACAACCGCGTGCAAACTCTTCCCGCCCATCTCGTCACCGGCATGCAGGGCGAAGATGCCGCCTACTTTCATCTGCGCCGCAAGGGCTACATTGTGGCGGCAAGGCGCTGGTCTCCCGGCCATCAGCCCGGTGACATTGACCTCATCGCCTGGCAGGGACCGCTGCTGTGCGTTGTCGAGGTGAAGACTCGCACTGCCCACGATGCCACACCCGCTGAGGTTGCTGTCGACTCACACAAGCGCACGATGCTGCGCCGCCTGGCACGCCAGTACGTGCGTCAGCTACCGCAGCCGACTGCGCCGCAGGTCCGTTTCGATGTGATCAGTGTGTATCTCGTGCCGGGGCAGAAGAAAGAATTTGTGCACTACGAAGGCGCATTCGGCTGGAGCGATTGGCGGGATCAGAACTGAGCAAAGACAGTTTTGCCTTGATTGCATTTCGCTCTACCCTGTACAACTCTAAATGTGCAACACATCCCCGGTGTGCACTGAACCATCGGAGGTCCAAATGAACCAGGTTGTTACGTTCCTGCTCACTCAGAATCCTGATGCCGCTACGAGGTTTTATCGGGATACGCTTGGACTCACATATCTGCACGATGACGGGTATGCTCTCGTCTTCGACATGAACGGCGTGATGCTACGCATCAGCAAGGTGCCCAAGTTCACTCCCGCGCAACATACGGTTCTTGGCTGGGAAAGCGGCGACATTACGCGCGACCTTGCTGAACTTGTCGCAAAAGGCGTGACTTTCGAGCGATACCCGAATATGGGCCAGGATGAACAAGGTATTTGCACTTTCCCTGGCGGAGGAAAAGTGGCTTGGTTCAAAGACCCTGACGGAAACGTGCTTTCAATTTCTCAACACGAGGCTTTGGCTGGATGAACCAAGCTACCCCTGCGCGTCCTGCCACTCTTCGTGCCACGCCATTTGTATAGCCTCGAGCCGCGACTCGTTTGATTTTGCCGGGTCGTCGGCGAAGCCATCGAGCTCGGTCACATATTTGTGCAGGTCGGTGAAGCGCACCGTGAATGGGTCCAGTGCAGGGAATTTTTCTTGTAACTGAATACCGATCTCCTCGGCGTCGGTCCACAAAATTTCGCGCGGCATCTATCGTCGCTCCTTAATTTCCTGTTTGACGGGATCAGCTTCATGCTATCCCAGGTCTCAAAGACGAGACCTGGGGCACCCAGGCACGGTAAGTTGGGGGTTGTGGCTTCCCACCCATTCGCGATGAGGCTGCGAATGGATGGGGCACCCAGAGTCCTGCAGTTACTTTCCTTCCGCCATCGCGAGCGGCTTGCCCTCGGAGGTGTAGTTTCGGTTCCACTTTGGAATCTCGACCACATACTCACCGGGTTTCGTAATCACGGCCTGACATCCCAGGCGGGATTCCAATTGCTGGTCGGCCGCCATGTCCATCCGGTCGATCTCATCGTCGTCCGCCTCGGTGATGCCCGTCTGATCCTTGATCCACAGGTGGCAAGTGGTGCAGGCGCATACACCGCCGCAGGCGTGATCGAGAAAGATGTCATTGTTCTCAGCAACATCAAGAAACGACATCGGCTTGCCGTGATGTTCATAAGGCATGGCGCCGAATTCGAATTCAACCGTTTTGCCCTCGGGGAGAAAGGTGACGCGCACCAGCTTCTCTGGGGGAATTGTTTTTCCAGTTGCTTCGCTCATAGGATTCCGTCCTTCCTTGCCGTCTTGCATGTGTGCTGCAGCAAATGATTTCGCAGGGGCTAAACAGACTGCGGAAAAACACCGATTTCGATGCGAGAATGACGAAAAGCATACCTCAGTGGCTAAAGCCACCGCTCATTCTGTTGGCGTTACACCGGGGATAAATCCCCGGCCTACCGCCCCAATCGAGTTTTTCCGCAGCCTGTAAAGCCCCAAACTTCTTGAGGACTGTAATACCGGGGTTAAAACCCCGGCCTGCCTCCCTACTTGAACTCGGCGGCTGCCATCGGATGAGGCGCGGTCACCGCCTCGTCCAGTTCCTCGCCTGCGGCACCCATGGTTTTGCCACGCAGGGCGGTCGATACTGCGGCATCCATCATCAACTCGGCCAGCCGCTGCGTTGCTTTGTCGAGCGCGAGCGTCGCGCTGCGGATGGCTGTCATGTCGGTGCCGGCCTTGGCGGCGGCCAACCCGTTTTCTGCGGATGCAATTTCCAACTGTTCCTCGCCGGTCAACTGCCCCCACGCCGGGCTTTTCCGCGCACCTTCGACTTTCGACAGAATTGACTCTGCCTCATTGCGCGCTTCAATCAGCAGGCGCTTGGCAAAGTCTTCTTCGGCATGATCGAAAGACTCAAGAATCATGCCCTCGACTTGCTCGTCCGTCAATCCGTAGGTCGGCGTCACTGTGATCTCGGCGGCAAGGCCGCTGCGCTGTTCTCGGGCAGAGACCTGCAGAATACCGTCAGCGTCGATGAGGAATCGCACCTCGATGCGCGGCATACCGGCGCTCATGGGCGGAATACCTTTCAAGTCGAAGCGCGCCAGCGAACGGCAATCAGCGGCCAGCTCTCGCTCGCCCTGCACGACGTGAATCGCCACATTGGTCTGCCCATCGACTCCCGTTGTGAAGTGCTCGGTGGCTGAGGCGGGAATGGTGGAGTTGCGCTGGATGATGCGCGCCACGGTGCCGCCCAGCGCTTCAATGCCCAGCGAAAGAGGAGTCACATCAAGCAGCAGCATTTCTTCAGTGGATTTGGACGCGCCGGCCAGAATATCCGCCTGCACCGCCGCACCCAGCGCTACTACTTCGTCAGGGTTCAGCTCGATGTGCGGCTTTTTGCCGCGCGCGCCGAGGTGGAAAAGTTCGTCCACCAATTCACGCACTGCTGGAATTCGCGTGGATCCACCAACGAGTACCACTTCATCAATTTCTTCCGGGGTGACCCCGGCATCGGTAAGTGCCTGCTTGCATGGCCCCGCGGTCCGTGCCAGCACCGGCTCAATCAGCAACTCGAACACTGCACGCGGAATCTCGCGCTGGTAGCGGTCGCCGTTGGGCAGCTCGATGTCAAAATGCGCTGCGGTCTCGGTGGAGAGGCTGATCTTGGCTTCGATGGCCGCCTTGCGCAGCGCCTGCACGGCGCCTGGGTGTCCGCGCAAATCCACTCCGTGCTCGGCGTAGATCTCGTCGAGCGCAATGGTCAGCAGCAGGTTGTCGATATCGTCGCCGCCCAGATGCGTGTCGCCATTGGTGGACTGCACTTCGAAGATGCCGTCGCGCAGTTTGAGAATTGAAATATCGAATGTGCCGCCGCCCAGATCGTAGACGGCGATGGTTCCGGCTTTAGCGCGGTCAAGGCCGTAGGCCAAGGCAGCCGCGGTGGGCTCGTTTACGAGCCGCAATACTTCAAGCCCAGCCATGCGCCCCGCGTCCTTGGTGGCCTGCCGCTGCGCATCGTTGAAATAGGCCGGCACCGTGATGACGGCCTGCGTAACTGGTGCACCAAAAAACCGCTCGGCGTTGCGCTTGAGTTGGCGCAGAATGTATGCCGAAATCTCCGGCGGCGTAAAGCGGAGTTCGCCCAGTTGAATGCGCGGGACTTCACCCGACTCCACATCGTCGGCAAGCCTGAAGGGAAACATCTTCAGCTCGTTTTGGATTTCTTCAAGCCCGCGCCCCATCAGCCGCTTCACGGAGTAGATGACGCGCTCCGGAGTCTGGATGAGCACCTTGCGGGCGCTGTTGCCTACTGTAACTGTTGGCCTGCCACCATCCGCAGGTATCGGGTCCAGCGCCACCACCGAGGGCACCAGGTTGGAGCCATCGACGCCGGGAATCACCACCGGCGCATCGCCCTCCATATAAGCGACCAGGGAATTAGTGGTTCCCAGGTCAATTCCGACTACTCGTCCTTCCGCCATGTCTTTTGTTCAAACTCCCAGGGTCTCGGTCACGTCGCGGACCAGGTTGCTCAGGTAGCGCCTGCGGTCGAGCAGAGCCACCATTGTCTTTTCAGCTTTCTTGCGAGTGGCGGCATCGCCCTCGTCCCATATCTGCCATTGCTTGTTCAGATCTTGATCTACATCATCCTGCATGCCGTCGAACTTCCGCTTTGCCTGCTCGAGGCTGGACTGTAAATCGGGGTCTGTCTCGCCCATCTTGCGGGCCGCGCGCATCTCTTCAAGCTGCATGTTCAAGTCGAAGACTTCTTCCAGCAGGTCGGCAGGAACGCGCGAAGGATCTTTTCTGGCATCTTTGTTTTTGCCGCTGTGATCCGGACTCGCCTCTGGGCCAATCTCCGCGCCTTGGAGCTTCAGCAGATACTCGGTGCGGTGCAGTGGATCTTTCAGCGTGCGATAGGCGTCGTTGAGCAGCGCCGTATCGGCCAAGCTCCATTGCCGCTCGTTTTCCAAGGCACGGGCAAAACGGTCAGGATGCACTTTGCGGCTGAGGCGGTGAAACTCGTGTTCCAGCGCTGCCAGGTCGAGATTCAACCGAGGCTCCAGTCCGAAGACTGAAAAATAATCGCCGCCCGGAGGCGGCTGAATCTTGCTGCAATGCGGGCAGAACAAAGTGAAATCGTTGTGCGCCACGGCGCACGACCAGCATGCAACCGGTACTGCCGAATCGAGAACTTTCAACATGACTGAACTCCAGCGACTGGACTTACTAAGAGAACGACGAACCGCAGCCGCAAGATCGCGAGGAGTTCGGATTGATGAAGTTGAATCCCTGCCGCATCAGCGTCTCCTCATAATCCAGCGTCATGCCGTGCAGATAGAGAAACGACTTGGGATCTACAAACACACGCACACCGTCGAACTCGTAGATTCGGTCGCGCTCGCGGGGCCGCGTATCGAACTTGATGGAATAGGAGAGTCCCGAGCAGCCGCCGCCCATAACGCCCAGCCGCAACCCGCCTTCTTCCGGCGACACACCTTCCTTGGCCATGGCAACGCGAATGCGCTTGATGGCGCGCTCTGTTAGCTGCAGGCCCTGGCCTTGCGGGCCAGATCCGGCCGCGCCAGCCGCTGACACTGGCTTGGCGTCTGCCGGGGGCGAAGCCGCAAAAGCACCTTCGGCCGGCTTCGATTCGATTGTCACCATGTTCGCCATACTTGCCTTTTCATCTCCGGTTCCCCATTTCTAAGGAGGGCCGCGGCCGTAACCGCGACCCCCTTGCAGGAAAGGGGAAGCCTCTTAGTGCACCGCGGCAGTAGCATCTGCCGTTTCCGCAACGCCGTTCTTTTTCTTCCAGTCGCCAATGGCCGCGCGAATTGCATCCTCGGCCAACACCGAACAGTGAATCTTCACTGGCGGCAGCGACAGCTCTTTCACAATGTCAGTGTTCTTGATCGCCAGCGCGTCTTCGACGGTCCGGCCCTTGATCCACTCGGTGGCCAGCGAGGAGCTGGCAATTGCCGATCCGCAGCCGAAGGTCTTGAACTTGGCCTCTTCAATTACCTGCGTTTCGGGGTTTACGCGGATCTGCAGCCGCATTACGTCGCCGCACTCCGGCGCGCCTACCAGACCCGTGCCCACTTCCGTCGAGCTCTTGTCCAGTTGGCCCACATTGCGCGGGTTATTGTAGTGGTCGATTACCTTGTCGCTGTATGCCATCTTCTACTCCTCCTGCGGGGGAAGCCGCCGTGCTTTTGTTAGATTCGGCAAGCTTGCTTGACGAATCGGAAAACTTTGTCGATCACTTCCCACCCTAGCCGCAAAAACAAAAACGCGGCGAGGATGGGGCACCCAGTTCACTCGTGCTTAGTGCGCTGCCCATTGAATCTTGGTCAGGTCGATGCCTTCCTGCACCATCTCGTAAAGCGGAGAAAGCTGGCGCAGATGCTTCACAATTTCGATCACCTTGGCGGCTACGTAATCCACTTCGGCCTGGGTGTTGAAGCGGCCCAGCCCGAAACGAATCGAACTGTGCGCCACATCGTCGCCCAGTCCCAGAGCCTTGAGCACGTACGAGGGCTCGAGCGTTGCCGAGGTGCAGGCCGAACCGCTGGAAACCGCTACGTCATTGATGCCCATCAGCAGCGACTCGCCTTCGACATAGACAAAGCTCATGTTCAGGTTGCCGGGCAGGCGGTGCTCCCATGATCCGTTGACGTGAACGTAGTCCAGCTCCGACTCCAGCTTGGCCTTCAGGCGGTCGCGAAGGCCGCGCAAATATGCTGCTTCGGTATCCATCTCTTCGCGGGCGATCTCGCAAGCTTTGCCCAGGCCCACGATTCCTGGCACGTTCAACGTGCCCGACCGCATGCCGCGCTCGTGGCCGCCGCCATCGATTTGCGCCGCGATCTGCACCCGAGGGTTGCGCCGGCGAACGTACAGTGCGCCTACGCCCTTGGGGCCGTAGATTTTGTGTCCGGAGAGCGAAAGCACGTCGATGTTGTCGGTCATTACGTTCACGGGAACCTTGCCCACCGCCTGCACCGCATCAGTGTGGAAGATGACGCCCTTCTCGTGACAGAGCTTGCCAATTTCGCGGATCGGCTGGAGCACGCCGATCTCGTTGTTGGCCGCCATGATCGTTACCAGGATGGTCTTGTCGTCCATGGCCCGCTTCAGGTCTTCCATATCGATCAGGCCATCTGCCTTAACGGGCAGATAGGTGACGCGGTAGCCGTACTTTTCCAACCGCTTGCAGGTGTCCAGCACAGCCTTGTGCTCGGTGACCTGGGTAATGATGTGGTTGCCGCGCTCGCGGTACATCTCCGCGATGCCCTTGATGGCCAGGTTGTTGCTCTCCGTGGCGCCGGACGTGAATATGATCTCCTTGGCGGTGGCGCCAATGAGCTTCGCAATTTGCTCGCGCGCAGTCTCCACAGCCTGTTCCGCCTCCCACCCAAAGGAGTGGTTGCGGCTGGCCGCATTGCCGAACTTATCGGTGAAGTATGGCATCATCGCTTCCAGAACCCGCGGGTCGAGCGGGCTGGTGGCATGATTGTCCATATAAATCGGCAGCTTCACGCCTGCCGGCACTTCCACGTTGGTGGCAAAGGTACTCATCTTGATCTCCATCCTCTTTAGTGCTCTGCTCCGCTCAACGCGGAGTGGGGAACTACGGTTAAAGACACAGTTCAGTTACAACGTGAGGGCAACCAGCCCGTGCGAATCGCGGGCCCGTGCTGCGGGTTGCTCGTGTTCCGCCAGGTCCTGAATGCTGATGCTCTTCAGAACCCCTGCGATGGTTTCGTTTACCCGCGCCAGCGGCTCCTTGATTGTGCAACTCGGCGTAAGCTCGCACGACTTGGTGCCCTTGGTGCAGGAAGTGATGAAAAACGGCCCGTCGATGGCGTGAATCACCTCGTAGGCTGAAATCTCGCGCGCATCCCGCGCCAATGCGTAGCCGCCGTTCATTCCGGCGTGCGAACGCAGCAACCCGTGCTTGGTGAGCAGTTGCAGTATCTTGGCCAGCAATTGAGCGGGAATCCCGTAGGCGTCGGCGACATCCTTGGCGCTTAAGGCAGCCGTCTCCGGGTGCTCGGCAAGGTACTTGAGCGCCATCAACCCGTAATCCGCCTTTTTTGTCAGCTTGAGCATTGAATATCCGACTTCTTCGGTCCGTGTTCAGTATACGACCGAATCTGTCGGGATTTCAAGGCCCTACGGCAGGGCTATCGGCCCATCTGAGGAAAAATCTTCGGAGAAGATCGAATATTCAGCAGAATTCCATTTTAATTTGCTGAAAAGATCGCTACAATCTGGCGGAAAGAGTACCTATTTCAACCGATAATACGAACGATGGCAACCGCCTGCAGACACCCCCGAGTACGAATCGTCTCCCGGCAAGAAGACACCGAATTTGTCGAGTGCCTGGAGTGTGGCGAGGTTTTTGACTCCGAAGAGTTCCGCGACATGGAGATTGAAGACACCGCTGAAACAGAGGACGTCTCTGACGACGCCTGAAACTGCGCGCTGGACGCGCTTACTTGGCGATGGAACCGTTGGAAGCCGAATTGTTTCCCCGGCGTGAAACGACCCATGCGTAATGCAGCCCCGAGACCACGGTCAGCACGATCGTGGCATCGAGTGCGAGCGTGCGAAAAACCACCACCCAGGACGCTGCCGTTAGCTGCAACAGCAGCACAGCGGCCACTGCGCTCACCTGGGCAATGGTATTCGCCTTGCCGAAGATGCTGGGCTTGAACTCACGCCGTCCGACCGCCATATAAAGAATCGCGGCCACCAGCAGAATCCCCACATCCCTGCCAAAGACCAGCACAGTCACCGTGGTCGGAATCAGCTTTTCATGCATCAGCACCAGAAATATGGTGCTCAGCAAAAGTTTGTCTGCCACGGGGTCAAGGTATTGGCCGAGCATGGAGCGCTGCTTGAGCCAGCGGGCCAGTGCGCCATCCAGGGCGTCAGTCAACCCGGCGACGATAAACAGGATAAAGCCCAGCTCAAACCTGCCGCCCAGGATAGCAGCGACCAAGAACGGCGCCAGACAGATGCGCAACAGCGTGAGCATGTTGGGAGCAGTGCGGAATGGGTTTAGTCTTGGGCTCGAATCGTCTTGCATGGCTGATTCAATAACGCATTAGACTCCAGCGCCAAACCCCACCTCGGTGCGATATTCCGGCGCATCTTGGAAGACGGCAACCCTCAGAAACTTGAAAGGCCATGCCGCCACTTGAATGCAGGTCCGCGCATCGCAGGCGGAGGAAGTTCATTCGCTCGTGAACGATGGTACAGCATCAGCCCTGCCAGCGGCAGCCTGCGCCTTTCGCCATCGCCCCGATCCTGATAAACTACCTCATGTTGGTTTGCAGGCGCGTAGCTCAGTTGGTTAGAGCGCTTCCTTGACACGGAAGAGGTCGC